>MDSY01007213.1_pt1 | contig 22770 bp, 22 predicted proteins | sample 811131 | NCBI WGS metagenome assembly MDSY01 (sample SAMN05326643, study PRJNA326480) | marine metagenome | isolation source: seawater | place: Atlantic Ocean: South West | collected 2010 | reverse complement strand
TTGCGCTGATTTAACTGAATTGCGAGCGCTATAAAAAAACCGCTAAATAAGTTTTTTTACCTCACAATTCAACAACAAAGAAAAAATGAATAAAATAGATAAGGTAAAAACATTCGTTATAGAAAAGCCCATAAAACTTGATTGTGGTAAAACAATTTCAAATTTTCCAGTGGCATATGAAACATACGGAAAATTGAATGATAAAAGAGATAATGCCATATTAGCATTTCATGCTTTATCAGGAGATCAATTTGTAGCTGGAATTAATCCAATAACAAATAAAAGTGGGTGGTGGTCATATTTGGTTGGTCCAAATAAACCTGTTGATACAAATAAATTTTTTGTTATATGCGCCAATGTAATTGGAGGATGCATGGGATCTTATGGACCTAGTAGCATTGATGAAAAAACAAATAAAAAAATTGGAACTAATTTTCCTGTAATAACAATCAATGATATGGTCAATGTTCAATATAATTTATTAGATTTTTTTAAAATTGATAAGCTATATAGTGTAATGGGTGGATCAATGGGGGGAATGCAGGTTCTTCAGTTTGTTGCAAATTTTCCAAACAAAACTAGAACCGCTATTCCTATAGCTTGTACCGCAAGTCACTCTGCACAAAATATTGCACTTAATGAATTAGGTAGACAGGCGATAATGGCTGATGCTAATTGGAAAAGAGGAGATTACCTAAACCTAGAAAACTCACCCGACAAAGGTTTGTCCGTAGCTAGAATGGCTGCTCATATTACTTATCTTTCTAAAAAAGGTCTTCAAGAAAAATTTGGAAGAAAACTTCAAGAAAGAGATGATTTAAAATTTAGTTTTGATGCTGATTTCCAAATTGAGAGTTATCTTAGACACCAAGGTTCAGCATTTGTTGATCGTTTTGATGCAAACAGCTATCTATATATAACAAGAGCTATGGATTATTTTGATTTAGTGAAAGAATATAATGGAAATTTATCAAGTGCATTTAAAGGAAATAAAGTAAAATTTTTTATTATCTCTTTTACATCCGATTGGTTATATCCAACTTCTGAAAATAAAGAAATTGTCATAGCTCTCAATGCTGCTGGTGCCGATGTAGGTTTTATTGAAATTATAAGTGATAAGGGACATGATTCATTTTTATTAGAAGTTCCAGAATTTTTAAAATCAATAAAAAGTTTTTTAGAAGCAAATTACTAACAAATTATGAAAAAAGAATTTCAAATAATTTCGGAACTGATTGAAGTTAATAAAAGAGTACTTGATGTAGGATGTGGAGATGGCACATTAATGAAACATTTACATGATAATAAAAATATAGATATAAGAGGATTAGAAATTTCAAAAGATAATGTTCAAAAATGTATTGCTAAAGGTTTACCTGTTATTGAGGGAAATGCAGAAAAAGATTTGGAACAATTTCCTGACTCTTCATTTGACTACGTTATTTTAAGTCAGACACTGCAAGCATTTTATAATCCTGAAAAAGTTATAAATAATTTGTTAAGAGTTGCAAATAAAGCTATAGTTACAATTCCAAATTTTGGCTACTGGAAAGTAAGAATCCACTTGCTTTTAAAAGGAACCATGCCTATTACTAAAAATTTACCAAACGAATGGTTTAATACCCCAAATTTACATATGTGTTCAATTAAAGACTTTGTTAATTTTTCAAAACAAAAAAAATTTAATTTATTTAGATCTCTTGCTTTACACCAAGAAAAAGTATCAGAAATAAATAAAAGTAATTTAAATTTGAAAAATTTTTTTTCAGAATTAGGAATTTTTTTAATAGAAAAATAGAATGAAAGTAGAAATAATAAAGTGTTTAGAAGATAATTATTCTTATTTAATTATTGATACAAATAACAATAATGCATGTGTTGTAGATCCTAGTGAGGCAGAACCAATTATTGATTTTATCCAAAATAACAAACTTAATTTAAATTTTATACTTAATACACATCATCATTATGATCATGTTGGAGGAAATAACGAATTAAAAAAAAAATATGGAGCAAAAATTATTGGCTTTAAAAATGACAAAGAAAGAATACCTGGTATAGATATATTGGTTGAAGACAATGAAATTTGGAAAAGTAAAAATTTCGAATCTAAAATTATTCATATACCAGGCCACACATCAGGACATATTTGTTTTTATTTTTTCAAAGAAAAAATTATTTTTACAGGAGATACACTTTTTTCATTAGGATGTGGAAGAATTTTTGAGGGCACATATAAAGAAATGTTTAATTCTTTAAATAAATTAAAAAGTCTTCCTCAAAATACTAAAGTTTACTGTGGTCATGAATATACTTTAAAAAATTCATTATTTTGTTCTAAGTATGAAAAAAATAACAAGAAATTGGAAATGAAAATATTAGAAATTAATTCTAAATTAGAAAAAAGTTTACCCACTATACCTTCAACAATTGGTGAGGAATTGGCTTGCAATATTTTTTTACGAGCTAAAAATTTAGAGGAATTTTCAAAATTAAGAGATTTAAAGGATAATTTTTAGTTATTCAACTTGACTATAATAAGTCTAGAACTATATTGCAGCCTATAAAATTAAAGAAAAGTTATGTCATTTGCAATTATACAAACAGGCGGAAAACAATACAAAGTTAAAGCTGGTGAAATATTAAAAATTGAAAAATTGGATAATTTAAAACCTAATTCAAAAATAGAATTTAAAGAAGTATTGGCATATGGAAACGATAAAGTTACTGAAATAGGTGAGCCAAAAATAGAGGGTGCTAAAGTTGAAGCAGATTTGGTTAAAAATGGAAAGAATAGAACAGTTTTAATCTTTAAGAAAAGAAGAAGAAAAAACTCAAGAAGAAAAAATGGTCATAGACAACGATATTCCATGATAAGGATAAGTAAAATTTACTCAAAAGAAGGAAAAGTTTTTTCAGAAGCCCCTAAGATTTCTAAACCAGAAAAAAAAAAATGACAAAAAAGTGGAGATAAAGACTAAATAAAATAGGTAAGTTATGGCAACAAAAAAAGCAGGTGGATCATCGAGAAATGGACGAGATAGTGCAGGTCGGAGACTTGGTGTTAAAAAATACGGTGGTCAACAAGTAATTCCTGGAAATATAATAGTAAGACAAAGAGGAACGAAGATCTTTCCAGGTCAACATGTTGGCATGGGTAAAGATCACTCTATTTTTTCAAAAATAAAAGGCACTGTTGAGTATAAAAAGACCAAGTTTGATAGAACATTTGTTTCAGTAAAACCCAATTAATCATTACAACATAAATCAAAAATAGGTGTTGTATCATGAAATTTTTAGATCAAGTAAAAATATTTATTAAAGCTGGAGACGGAGGTTCTGGTTCTCCAAGTTTTAGAAGAGAAAAATTTATTGAATTTGGTGGACCTGATGGAGGAGATGGTGGAAAAGGAGGTTCAATAATTCTTACATCAGAAAGAAATTTGAACACTTTAATTGATTATCGTTACCAACAACATTTTAAAGCTGAAAGGGGCGAAGATGGCAAAGGAAAAAAACAAACTGGTAGAGGGGGTTCAAATTTATATTTAAAAGTTCCAATTGGCTCTCAAATATTTGAAGAAGATAATAAAACTTTAATTTTTGATTTTCAGAAAGAAAATGAAGAGTTCACTGCTGCAATAGGTGGAAAAGGAGGATTGGGTAATACTAGATTTAAATCTTCAACTAATAGAGCACCAAAAAAATTTACAAAAGGATTTAAAGGTGAAGAATTTTGGATTTGGATCCAATTAAAAACAATAGCTGATATTGGAATTATTGGTTTGCCAAATGCTGGAAAATCAAGTTTATTGGCTTCAATTACAAGTGCAACACCAAAAATTGCAAACTACAAATTTACAACAATAAATCCTAATCTTGGTGTTGCTGTTTATGATGATAAAGAAGTCACTTTGGCAGATATTCCTGGATTAATTGAAGGAGCTCATAAAGGAGTTGGATTAGGCATAAAGTTTTTAAAGCATATAGAAAGATGTAAAACATTATTACATTTAATTGATGTAAATGAGGAAAATTTAATTTATTCATACAAACAAGTAAGAGAAGAATTAAAAAAATATAGTAAAAGTTTATTGAAAAAAAATGAATTAATTGTTTTTAATAAAATAGATTTAATAAATAAACAAGAATTAGAAGATAAAAAAAGCAAATTTATTAATAAAATTAAAAAAAATGTATTAACTCTTTCAACATTAGATAAAAAATCAATATCAAAATTAAAAACTAAATTAATTAAAAATGTATCTTAAAAATTCTAAAACTATCGTAATAAAAATAGGCTCGTCTTTAATAATAAATGAAACAAACATTATTAGACAAAAGTGGTTGTCTGAATTTACAAAAGATATTAAGGAATTACTTAGAGAAAATAAAAACGTTATTATAGTAAGTTCTGGAGCAATAGCTCTAGGTTGCAAAAAATTAAATCTAAAAAAAAAAAATATGAAATTAGATAAAAGTCAGGCAGTTGCATCAATAGGGCAGATAGAATTGATGAACTTATTTAAAAAAAATTTTAGTTTAAAAAAAATTAATTTATCTCAAATTTTATTGACTTTAGAGGATACCGAGCAAAGAAGAAGAGCAATTAATGCTAAAAGAACATTTGATAATTTATTTAAATTAGGATTTGTGCCTGTAGTAAACGAAAATGATAGCATTGCAACAAGTGAAATAAAATATGGAGATAATGATAGGTTGGCATCTAGAGTAGCGCAAATATCTAGTGCGGATTGTTTAATACTTTTGTCTGACGTTGATGGACTATATACTAAAGATCCTAACGTTCATAAAGATGGAAAACTAATCAAAGAAATAAAAAATATCGACTCTAATATCGAAAAAGTGGCAAGTAAAAGTACTAGAATTCATGGTACCGGAGGAATGAAAACAAAAATTGATGCTGCAAAAGTATGTCAATTATCTGGGTGTTATATGGCAATTGCTAATGGTTTATCGATGAGACCAATTAAAAATATTTATAAAAAAAATAATTGTACATGGTTTTTGCCAAAAATATCAAAATTAGATGCAAGAAAAAAATGGATAATTAGCTCTATCTCACCTAAAGGAAAATTAGTTATCGATGAAGGTGCAATCAATGCATTAAGAAAAGGAAAGAGTTTGTTGGCCGCAGGTATAAAAATAGTAGAAGGAAAATTTAATAAAGGTGATCATGTTAAAATATCTGATGAAAACAAGAATGAATTTGCAAGAGGTCTGAGTTCATTTACCTCTGATGAAATATCTAAAATTAAAGGACAACATTCTAATAGAATAAGCGAAATATTGGGGTATGTTACTAAATCAGAAGTAGTTCACAAAGATGATATGGTTATAATTTAATGAATAAATATTTAAAAAATATTGGAATAAAAGCAAATAAAGCATTTGTAAAAAAAATTGATACAAAAGTTAAAAATAAAGTATTAGTTAAATATGCTAATTTAATTAATAGAAATAAATTAAATATAATTAATCAAAATAAAAAGGATGTGGGCTTAGCTAAAAAAAATAAATTAAGAGAAAATCTTATAAATAGACTAGTTCTAAATCTAAATAAAATTGATGAAATAATTAAATCAATAAAAATTATCAGTAAATTAAAAGATCCAATTAATTTAACCTTATCTGAATGGAAAAGACCTAATGGTTTGAAAATTAAAAAAGTTACTGTTCCAATAGGTGTTGTAGGTATTATTTATGAGAGCAGACCAAATGTTACGTCGGATGTTTCGAGTCTTTGCTTTAAATCAGGCAGCTGTGTAATTTTAAAAGGTGGGTCAGAAGCATATTTTTCAAATAGAATTTTAGTAAATTTATTTAGGAAAGCGCTTAAAGCTTATAAAATTGACCCTAATTTTGTTCAGTTTATTGATAGTAAGAATAGAAAACTTGTAGATATTTTGCTTTCAAAAATGGAGAATTATATTGATATTATAATTCCAAGAGGGGGAAAAAATTTAGTTAAAAAAGTTCAAAAAATTTCATCTGTTCCAATAATTGGACATTTAGAAGGAATTTGTCACACTTATATAGACAAAGAAATAAATCTGAATATGGCTAAAAAAATAATTCAAAATGCTAAACTTAGAAATACAAGTATTTGCGGTGCAACAGAAACAATTTTAATACATGAAAAAAAACTCAAGCAATTTGTTAATCCTATTTTAAATAAATTAGTTAATGAAGGTTGTACAATTTTTGCAGATAAGAAAATTAAAAAAATATTTAAAGGTAGATGCTTCAGTGCTAAAGAAAAAAACTGGTCAACAGAGTATCTTGCTGCAAAAGTTTCAGTAAAATCTGTTAGGAGTGTAATTGATGCAGTAAATCATATTAATAAATATGGAACAATGCATACTGACGCAATTATAACAAAAAATAAAAAGATAGCTAAATATTTTATAAAAAATATTAAAAGTTCTATAGCAATGCATAATACTTCTACACAATTTGCTGATGGAGGAGAATTTGGATTTGGAGGGGAAGTTGGAATATCAACTAATAAATTACCTCCCCGAGGTCCTATAGGATTAAATCAACTAGTCTCTTATAAATACGAAGTATTTGGATCAGGACAAATTAGAAAATAGATTGAAAAAAAAAATTAAAAATAAAATAGGTATATTGGGAGGAACTTTTGACCCTCCTCACAAAGGGCATATTAAAATTTCTATTGAAGCTAAAAAGAGGTTTGGTCTTAAATATATCATATGGTCAATTACAAAAAGAAATCCTTTTAAAAAAAAAACTTTATATAATTTAAAAAAAAGAATTGAGCTTTCAAAAAAAATTAATAAAAAATATCCATTTAATAAAGTTAGATTTTTAGAAAATAAAATTAAATCTAACAAAACTATTGATCTAATTAATTATCTAAAAAAAAATAAAAAAAATCAAAGTATCTATTTTATAATAGGTGCTGATAATTTGATAAATTTTCATAAATGGTACAAATGGAGACAAATTTTACATAAATGTAACATTTTAGTATTTGATAGAGACAAATATAGATCTAAATCTCTAAAATCTATAACATATAAAAAATGTAATAAAAAAGGATTAGAATATATCAAATTTAAAAAAGTAAATATTTCATCTTCTAAATTAAGAAAAATTTGATAATCTAAAAGCAATTAATGGATAAAATTTCCAACTTAAAAACAATAATTCTTAAAACCTTAGATTCAAACAAAGCATTAGATATAGTAACTATTAATCTTGAGGGGAAGTCTTCTATTGCTGACTATATGATTATCGCAAGCGGCACCTCATCAAGACATATACAGGCTCTTTCTGAACAGGTATTTAATGAATTTAAAAAAAATGGAATACAGAACTGCAAAATTGAAGGAAAAGATAGCAATGAGTGGAAATTAGTTGATGGAATAGATTTAATTGTTCATATATTTAATCCTGAAAAAAGAAAATTTTATGAACTAGAAAAAATGTGGTCAGAACTAATACCAAAAGAAAAATTAATGATATGAAAAATAATTTCAAAATATTTTTAATTTTTATTTTAATTTTTTTAACCTTTACTAAAATTACTTCTAATGCAAGTGAAGAGGATATTTATAATAAAATTGATTTATTTAGTGAAGTATTAGACAAGATAAATAAAGAGTATGTGGAAGAAGTAAATCAAAGTGACGCTATGGATGCAGCAATTAATGGAGTTCTTCAATCATTAGATCCATACTCTTCTTACATGTCTCCAGAAATGTTAGAAGAAATGCAAACTGAAACTAGCGGAGAGTTTGGTGGTTTAGGTATAGAAGTCGGCATGGAAGCAGGTGTAGTAAAAGTAATATCACCTATTGATAGTTCGCCCGCATATAAAGCTGGCGTTAAAGCTGGAGATTACATTGTTAAAATTAATGATATTCAAGTCCAAGGAAAAACACTAACAGAGGCTGTAGATTTAATGAGAGGGCCCGTAGGATCAGATATTGAAATTACTGTCAGAAGAAGAGGAGTAAAAAAGTCAATTATATTTAAAATTACTAGGGAAATTATTAAAGTTGCTTCAGTTAAAACAGAATTATTTAATAGTGATGTTGCTTATATAAGATTAACTTCGTTTAATGAAAATAGTAGTAATCAAATAAAAGAAAAAATAAAAGAATTTAAAAATAAAAATAAAGTCGAGCACTTTATTCTTGATTTAAGAAATAATCCTGGCGGACTTTTATCTCAAGCAATAAAAATTTCAGATTTTTTTTTAGATAATGGAGAAATTGTTTCTACTAAAAGTAGAAAAGGTAAAGAAAATAGAAAATGGTTTGCAAAAAAAGGTGATATTATAAATGGAGATACTCTTATTGTTTTAATTAATTATGGATCTGCATCTGCTTCAGAAATAGTAGCAGGAGCATTAAAGGATCATAAAAGAGCTATTTTGATTGGCGAAAATACTTATGGCAAAGGGTCTGTACAATCAATTATTCCACTTAACAATAGAGGGGCTATTAGATTAACTGTATCAAAATACTATTTACCATCAGGTAAATCAATTTCTGAGGTTGGAGTAGTGCCAGATATAGAAATCACAGAAGAAAATGATCAATTTAGAATTAATACCGAAACAGATAACCAGCTCGAATTTGCATTAAAGCTAATTAATGGCTAGCTAGAAAGCAACTAAATGCAAAAACAATATCAAAACTTACCTCTAAGAACTGGGGTAGGAATTGTATTGATTAATAAAGATAATAAAGTTTTTGTAGCAAAAAGAATAGATAATCCTAAAAATTTCTGGCAAATGCCTCAAGGAGGAGTTGATAAAAATGAAAATTTTTTTAAAGCAGCCTTAAGAGAATTAAAAGAGGAAACTAGTATTACAAATGTTTCATTGATAAAAGAAATTGATGGTTACACAACTTATAATTTACCAAACCACTTGTTAGGGATCATTTGGAAAGGTAAATTTAAAGGTCAAAAACAAAAATGGTATGTTTTAAGATTTAATGGAAATGATAGTGAGATTAACATTAATACAGTTAAACCTGAGTTTTTAAGCTGGAAATGGATTGAAATAGACCGTCTAACTGATGTTGTTGTTGATTTCAAACTTAAAGTTTATGAACAAATTAAAATAGAATTAAAGAAATTATTGTTAATTTAAAGTTAAACTTTTTAATACTTCAATTTTTTGATTTACTAAAAATCGTTTTTGGTCATTAATTTCATTTGAAAGTGATTTTTCGGCCTCTTCAATAGATTTTTCTATATAATTTTTATCCAATTTTTTTAAATTGAAAACATAACTTGTTAATATCGTTAATATATTATCTTTAAATTCCATAATACCATCGTCAATGTAGAATTTTTCTTCACCTTCTTGAGAGAAAACTTTTATTATACCTGGTTTTAAAAATGAAATAATAGAAATATGATCTTTTAAAATTCCCATTTCACCTTCAAAAGCTGGCACTACTACCTCTGTAATATCTTCTTTTGAAAGAAATGCCTTCTCTGGATTTACTATTTCAATTTTAAAATCTTGGCTCATTATGCTGCAGCTTCTTTGGCCATTTTTTCAGCTTTTGCAACAGCTTCTTCTATGGTTCCAACCATATAGAAAGCTGATTCAGGTAAATGATCATATTCACCTTTACAAATTGCATCAAATCCTTTTATTGTTGATTCTAGATCAACAAGTTTTCCTGGGGATCCAGTAAATACTTCAGCAACAAAAAATGGTTGGGATAAAAACCTTTGAATTTTTCTTGCTCTAGCAACTGTTAATTTATCTTCTTCTGAAAGTTCGTCCATTCCTAGAATTGCTATAATATCTTGTAAAGATTTATATGTTTGCAAAATTTTTTGAACTTCTCTGGCAACTCTATAGTGTTCGTCGCCCACTATTCTAGGGTCTAGAATTCTAGAAGTTGAATCTAACGGGTCAACCGCAGGATAAATTCCAAGTTCAGCTATTTGCCTTGATAATACTGTTGTTGCATCCAAATGAGAAAATGATGTTGCTGGAGCCGGGTCTGTTAAATCGTCAGCGGGTACATAAATAGCTTGTACTGATGTAATTGATCCTTTGTTAGTTGTTGTAATTCTCTCTTGCAAATTTCCCATATCAGTAGCTAAAGTAGGTTGATATCCAACTGCAGATGGAATTCTACCAAGTAAAGCTGAAACTTCGGACCCTGCTTGAGTAAATCTAAAAATATTATCAACGAAAAAAAGCACATCTTGACCTTCTTGATCTCTAAAATATTCAGCAACAGTTAATCCTGTTAAAGCGACTCTAGCTCTAGCTCCCGGAGGTTCATTCATTTGTCCATAAACTAACGCAGCTTTTGATCCAGGTCCTTCTGGTTTAATTACACCTGACTCTATCATTTCATGATATAGATCATTTCCTTCTCTCGTTCTTTCTCCAACTCCTGCAAAAACTGAAAATCCACCATGTGCCTTTGCTATGTTATTAATAAGTTCCATAATAATAACTGTTTTTCCCACTCCTGCTCCACCAAAAAGTCCAATTTTACCACCCTTGGCGTAAGGTGCTAATAAATCAACTACTTTAATTCCAGTTACTAAAATTTCTGTTTCTGTTGATTGATCATTAAATACTGGTGCTGCTCTATGTATTGGCCAGCTTTCCTTGGTTTTAACTTGACCTTTTTCATCAATAGGTTCACCAACAACATTTACTATTCTTCCTAATGTTTCAGGCCCAACAGGAACTTTTATTGGAGCTCCAGTATCATTGACTTCATCTCCTCTTTTTAATCCTTCTGTAGCATCCATTGCAATAGTTCTTACACTAGATTCACCCAAATGTTGGGCGACTTCTAAAACTAATCTATTTTCTCCATTTTTACATTCCAATGCTGTCAAAATTTCTGGTAGTTCTCCTTCAAATTTAACATCTACTACTGCGCCAATAACTTGAGTAATTTTTCCTTTTTTCATAATTATAAACTTTCTGCTCCTGATATAATTTCTATTAATTCTTTAGTAATTGCAGCTTGACGACTTCTATTATATTGAATAGTGAGTTTATCAACCATTTCACCTGCATTACGAGTAGCATTATCCATGGCTGTCATTCTTGATCCTTGCTCGCTAGCTGAATTTTCTAACATTGCTTTAAAAATTTGAGTAGAAATATTTTTAGGTAATAAAATACTTAATATTTCATCTTCTTCTGGTTCAAATTCGTAATTATCTATAGAAGAAGAATCTTTTTTTTTAATGTCAGATGTCTTTAAAGGAATTATTTGCTGCTCTTGCGGTATTTGAGTAATTACATTTTTAAATTGGTTGTAAAAAATTGTACATACATCAAATTCTTTTTTTTCAAATCTATTAATAATAATTTTTCCAATTTTATTAGCATCAAAATAGTTAACATTTTTTGAATCTTTAAATGAAATTTTTTCAATTATATTATCTTTATATACTCTCTTCAATTGATCATAACCTTTAGATCCCACAGTTATAATTTTTAAAGTTTTATTTTCACTTAATATTTTTTGGAAATAAATTTTTGCTTTTTTAATTATATTTGAATTAAATCCACCACATAGCCCCCTATCAGAGGTTAAAACTATACATAAGTATATTTTTTCATCCCCTGTACCTGCTAGTAATTTTGGTGCGTTTTCTTTATCTGAAATTCCATCAGATAAATTAAGAATGATATTATTCATTTTCTCAGAGTAAGGTCTTCCTTTTTCTGCATTATCTTGTGCTTTTCTAAGTTTTGCTGCAGCAACCATCTTCATTGCCTTGGTGATCTTTTGTGTAGACTTGACGCTAGATATTCTTTTTTTCAAATCGTCTAAACTTGGCATTTTTTTTATTTTATACTTTCTTTTAAACTTAATATTGTTTCTACTAATAATTTTTCAGTATCTTCCTCTAGTTTTCCAGAGCTGGAAATAGCATCTATAATCTCAGGTTTTTCATTTTTACATTTTTCAATAATTTGCCTCTCAAATTCAGCAATATTTTTTAGTTCTACATTATCTAAATAACCCCTGACGCCACAAAAAACTGAAATTACTTGCTCAGAAACTGTCATTGGTGAGTACTGTTTTTGTTTTAAGAGTTCAGTTAACTTTGAACCTCTATTTAAAAGTTTCTGAGTGGATGCATCTAAGTCTGATCCAAACTGAGCAAATGCTGCCATTTCCCTATATTGTGCTAATTCTAGTTTCATCGATCCAGAAACTTTTTTCATGGCTTTTGTCTGCGCTGAAGATCCAACTCTAGATACTGACAGACCTACGTTAATTGCAGGTCTAATACCTTGATTAAATAAATTTGTTTCAAGAAATATTTGTCCATCTGTGATTGAAATAACATTTGTAGGAATGAATGCTGAAACATCTCCACCTTGAGTTTCGATTATTGGAAGAGCTGTTAAAGAACCTCCTCCATGTTCATCACTAAGTTTAGCGGCTCTCTCAAGTAATCTGCTGTGTAAATAAAATACATCCCCTGGGTAAGCTTCTCTTCCAGGAGGTCTTCTTAGCAATAAGGACATTTGTCTATAGGCTACTGCTTGTTTTGAGAGATCATCATAAATAATTAATGCATGCATTCCATTATCTCTAAAATATTCACCCATAGTGCAACCAGTATAAGGTGCCAAAAATTGAAGTGGCGCAGCATCTGAGGCAGTAGCAGCAACTATTGTTGTATACTCCATTGCTCCAGCCTCTTCTAAAGTTTTTTCAATTTGTCTAACTGTAGATCTTTTTTGTCCAATCGCCACATAAACACAGTATAATTTAAGTTTTTCATCATTTGATTCATTAATTTTCTTTTGATTTATTATAGTATCTATTGCAACAGCTGTTTTTCCTGTTTGTCTATCACCAATAATTAATTCTCTTTGTCCTCTTCCAATTGGCACTAGACTATCAACAGACTTAAGACCTGTTTGCATTGGTTCACTTACAGATTTCCTTGGAATAATACCAGGTGCTTTTACTTCAACTCTTGATCTTTTAACTCCTTTATCTAATTCACCTTTTCCATCTATGGGATTTCCTAATCCATCAACCACTCTTCCTAATAATTCTTTTCCTACTGGTGTGTCTACAATAGCTCCTGTCCTTTTTACTGTATCGCCTTCTTTAACTGCTCTGTCATCACCAAAAATTACTACTCCAACATTTTCACTTTCTAAATTTAATGCCATTCCTTTAGAACCATCTGAAAATTCTACCATTTCTCCAGCTTGAACATTATCTAATCCATATATTCTAGCGATTCCATCACCAACTGATAAGACTTGTCCCACTTCTGTTACTTCTGCTTTATCTCCAAATTTTTTTATTTGCTCTTTTAATATTTTTGTTACTTCTGAAGGATTTATTTCCATCTAAGCCTCTATCATTCTATTTTCAATTTGCTGTAATTTATTTTTGATAGAAGTATCTACCATTACACTGCCAACTTGTACAGTTAAACCTCCAATTAAACTCCCGTCATGTTTATATTTTATTTTTATTTTTGAATTAAAATTTTTTGATAAATCTTCTTTAATGACATTGATTTCATCATCTGAAAGTTTTTTAGCTGAAACTAATACAGCTTTTATTTCTCCCCTTTTTTTAGAACAAGTATCTACAAAGTCATTTAATATTTTTTTAACATAAAAAAATCTTCTTTTAGAAATTAAAAAACTTAAAAATTTTATTAGTAAATTATTTAATTTATAATTTTCAGATATTTTCGATATTACTAAAAGTTGATCTTTTTGATTATTGGTAGGATCTTTTATTAATGAATTAAAATCTTTACTTTCCGAAATTAATTTAATCATAGCAATTGAATGATTTTCAACTTCCTTTATTACATTTGACTCCTCAGCTAACTCATAAAGAGCTAAAGAGTATCTTCTAGCAGATGTATCAGAAAATTCATTTATAGCGCTCAATTTTATCCCCTTAATATAATTGAAGATTTTATAAAGTTGGAATTAGTTAGCACATGAGTTAAATGTCTTCAAGTAGCACATTGTCAAATTCTACTATTTTTATCCAATTAATTAAAGTTTATTGGATCAACATCAACTGTCAGTTTTATTTCTGAACTTAAATTAAAACTTTTTAGAGCAAGTCCTAAAGACTGCTGAATTTTAAATGATTTGTTTGATCTTATTAGAAGTCTATTTCTATAATTTTTCTTTAGCATATATAAAGGAGCATTTACAGGACCTAAAATCTTACCATTTATTTTTTTTTCAAGAAATTTTTTTAATTTATATGAATCTTGATCAAGTTTTTGATTGTTCTTGGAAGTAAGTATCAAAGAAATAAATCTTTCATAAGGAGGTAAATTATTCTTTTTTCTCATATTTAATTCCTCTTCTAAAAAATCAAAAGGATCTTTATTAGTTAATTGAGAAATTATTTTTTCATTAATATTATATGTTTGAAAGTATACTACAGAAGGGGTGCCCGCTCTTCCTGCTCTACCTGACAACTGATGATATAACTGTAAATTTTTTTCATTACTTCTTAAATCATGACCCTGTGAAGATAAATCTATATCTAATACAATAATACAATTCAAATTTGGAAAATGAAAACCTTTTGAAATTAATTGTGTACCAATTAAAATTTTAATTTCGTTGGTATGAATTTTATTTAATATTTCTAAAGAAGATTTTTTATTCATGGTATCACTAGAAAATATTGTCGATTTATAGTTAGGAAATAATAAATTTACTTCTTCATATATTTTTTCTACACCCGGCCCACCAAATATAAATTTGCACATTCCACTTATATTTCTTTTACATTCTCTTTTTAAATCAGATTTAAATCCACAATAATGGCATAAAAGTTTTTTTTTATTTTTATGGTAAACTAAATTAATTGAACAATTAGGACATGAATAAATTTTGTAACAATTTTTACATAAAACACTTGGTGAAAATCCTCTTCTATTAAGAAAAAAAAGTACTTGGTCACCTTTTTCTAAATGATATTTAACTTTTTCAATTGTTTTAGATGAAATCCAAGAATTATTTTTCAATTCATATTTTTTTAAATCAATAATTTCATGCAATGGTAGGTTTGCTTTTTTATATCGATTAATAAGTCTTGAATAATTATATTTTTTTTTCTTTAAATTTTCAAATGTTTCAATTGATGGTACCGCAGTTACGAGGTTTATGGGTATATCTTCAAAAGAAGCTCTTGATATTGCCATGTCTCTCGCATTATAAATGACACCTTCATCTTGTTTAAAAGACTGGTCATGTTCTTCGTCTACAATAATTACTCCTAATTTTTTAAATGGTAGAAATAGAGCAGACCTTGCTCCTATAACTACTTTTATTTTTCCATTGAGTAGTCCACTCCAAATTATTTTTTTTCTTTTTTTTGAAACTCCAGAGTGCCATAAAGCTGCATTAAATCCAAAATATTCTTTAAATTTTTTTTCGAACTCACTGGTTAATCCGATTTCAGGTAGTAAAATTAATCCTTGAAATCCTTTATCAATTTTTTCTTTTATAGATTGAAAATAAACAATTGTTTTTCCTGATCCTGTGGTGCCTTGTAGCAAGTGTACTCTAAATTTTTTATTATTTTTATTTAGTTCTTTTAAGGCTAAACGTTGTTCCTTGGAAAGTCTAAATTTTAATGGTTCTTTAAATATATTATATTTCTCATAATCTATTAGTTTTTGATCCTCTATGGCCTCGTTACTTAAAAGATGTAATTTTAATGACATCCCTTTTGGAACTAAATTATATTCTGAAAACCAATTTAAAAATTTTATAGTTTTACTATGTAAAGGTTTAATATTAATTTTTTTTATTATTTTTTTTATCTTAAAATTTTTTTTATTATTATTTTCAAAATGATCCCAGACAACTCCAGTAATTTTAGTTTTTCCAAAAGGTACTTTTACGTAGTCTCCCGTGCTTAGTTTTATATCAGAATTGTAAGTAAATGGATGATCAAATATATTAGGTACTAAGACTGGTATTTTCATAATTTTTTATGAAAATTTCTCATGAGTGTATTGGTCTTTTATCAACCGATAGAGCTGCTTCTTTAATGGCCTCTGAAAATGTTGGATGCGCGTGACATGTTCTAGCTATATCTTCTGAGCTAGCTCCAAATTCCATAGCAACAGACATTTCAGCAATCATTTCTCCAGCATGCGATCCTATTATATGAACTCCAAGAACTTTATCAGTTTTGCTATCAGCTAAAATTTTAACAAATCCTTCTTGTTGATCAATAGCTTTAGCTCTCGAATTAGCTATAAAAGGAAATTTCCCTATTTTATAATTAATATTATCATTTTTTAATTGTTCTTCAGTTTTACCAACTGAAGCAACTTCTGGAAATGTATAAATTACTCCTGGTATTACTTCATAATTCACATGTCCTGATTGCCCTGCAATTATTTCTGCAACTGCTATACCCTCTTCTTCAGCTTTATGTGCTAACATTGGTCCATCAATGACGTCACCTATAGCATATATATTTGAAATACTTGTTTGAAATTTATTGTTAACTTTAATTCTGCCTTTTTTGTCAATTTCTATGCCCAAATTTTCAATGTTTAATTTGTTTGTAAAAGGTTTACGGCCAACAGATACTAATACAACATCACATTCAATATTATCAAGTTTACCATTGGAGTCTGATGTCTCAATAATCAAATTTTTTTTTGTTTTTTTTATCGATTTGACTTTTGTTTTAAGATTAAATTTTATACCTTGTTTAGATAAAATTTTCATAAATTCCATAGATATTTCTTTATCCATGCCTGGTGTAATATGATCTAAATATTCAATTACCTGAACTTCAGAACCAAGTCTAGACCACACAGACCCCATTTCTAAACCAATATAGCCTCCTCCAACAATTACCAGTTTTTTTGGAACTTTTTTTAAAGATAGAGCGCCTGTTGAAGATACAATTTTTTCTTCATCAAACTTAATTCCTGGTAATGATAGTGGCTCTGATCCTGTGCATAAAATTATATTTTTACTTTCAATTAAAGTTTCATTATTCTTTTCATCAAATATAGAAATTGAATTTTTTGATTTTAAACTTCCAGTGCCTTGAAAATATTTAATTTTATTTTTTTTAAAAAGAAATTCTACGCCTTTTGTCAAATTTGTTACTGCTTTTTCTTTACTAAGCATCATTTTATCTAAATTTAATTTTAATCCTTCTATTTCAATTCCTAATTTTTGAAAATTTTTTGCTTTACTAAAATTTTCTGAAAGATTAAGTAAACTTTTAGAAGGAATACATCCCACATTTAAACAAGTTCCGCCTAAAGTTTTTCTTGATTCTATACATGCAGTTTTTAATCCTAATTGGGATAATCTAATTGCGCACACATAACCCGCTGGGCCTCCTCCAATAACTGTTGCGTCAAATTTATCTGTCATTTAAATATCTAAAAATAACCTTCTTGGATCTTCTAAATTTTCTTTAACAATTTTAAGAAATGAAACAGCTTCCTTCCCATCTATTATTCTATGATCATATGATAAAGCTAAATACATTACAGGACGAATTTTTACCTCTTTTCCAACTGCAATTGGTCTGTCTACAATATTATGCATTCCAAGAACCCCAGATTGAGGAGGATTTAATATTGGTGTAGATAGCATCGATCCATAAACTCCACCGTTGCTAATTGTAAAAGTTCCACCCTGTAAATCTTCTATTGTCAAATTTCCATTTTTTGCTTTTTCTGAAAGTTTTTTTATATCTTTTTCTATATCTGCAAATGATAGTTCATCAGCATTTCTTAAGACAGGAACTACCAAACCTTTTTCTGTTCCTACAGCAAAGCTAATATTATAGTAATTTTTATAAATTATTTCGTTATCTTCGGTTTCTGCATTTATCGCTGGGAAAAGTTTTAACCCTACTACACAAGCCTTTACAAAAAATGACATAAAACCAAGTTTTATTCCATATCTATTTTTGAAGTCTTCTTGATTTTCTTCTCTCATAGAAATTATTGCTGTCATATCTACCTCATTAAAAGTAGTTAACATTGCAGCATTATCTTGGGCTTGCTTTAACCTTTTTGCAATTGTTTGTCGTAATCTAGACATTTTAATTCTTTCTTCATGACCATATTGGATTTTTCTTTCATTAGGTTTTGGGGTAGATCCCATTAAATCAATCAAATCTCCCTTTAATATTCTTCCATCTTTGCCTGATCCTTTTATTTCATCAATATTAATTTTTTTTTCTGATACTATTTTTCTTACCGACGGAGACAAAATTCTTTCTAGTTTTTGACTGCTTTCTTTAGGGATTTCATTTTTTAAAATTAAAGGTTGTTCATTGATATCTGATTCATCTTTATCTTCAAAAATGCTTGGTTCAGATTTTTTTTCTACTTCTAATTTAATGATATTATTTTCTTGTTTTTTAGTTTCAATTTTACTGGTTTTAATTTTTTCTATACTTTTTTTTTCTACATTATTTTCTGTTACCACGCCTAAAACAGAGCCAACCTCAACTGTTGAACCATCTTTAGAATTTATTTCTGAAAGAGTTCCACTTACTGGTGAGGGAACTTCTAAATTTACTTTATCTGTTTCTAATTCTACTATTGGTTCGTCAGCTGTAACACTATCCCCTTCATTTTTTAACCACTTTGCAACTGTGGCTTCATTTATACTCTCTCCAAGAGCAGGTACTAATATTTTTTCACTCATAATTATTTAAAAACTTTTTCTATAATTTCTTTTTGTTGGTTTAAATGTCTTTTAGCATAACCTGTTGCAGGTGAAGCCGAAGGATTTCTTCCAATATAAGAAATATTATTATATTTAGCTCCAATATAATCTAATGTCCATTGAATATAATCTCTCACGGAAAACCAGGCACCCATATTTTTTGGCTCTTCTTGGCACCAATAAAATTTTGCATTTTTTGCATATTTTTTTATTTCCTTTACGAGTGATTTTACTGGAAAAGGGTATAATTGTTCGATTCTTAAAAATATAATATCTTTTCTTTTAATTTTTTCTCTTGCTTCTAATAAGTCAAAATAGATTTTACCTGAACACAATATCACTTTGCTAATTTTACTATTTTTTTCAAGTTTTATAAATTTACTTTCTTTTGGATCAATAGCATGATCCCATAGAACTCTATGAAAAGAATTTTTTTTACTAAAATCCTCTAAATTTGAAACACAAAGTTTATTTCTTAGCAAGGACTTAGGGGTCATAACAACTAATGGTTTTCTAAAATCTCTATGAATTTGTCGTCTTAATGCGTGGAAATAATTTGCTGGCGTTGTACAATTAATAACTTGCAAATTATCTTGAGCACACATTTGAAGAAATCTCTCTAATCTACCAGAAGAATGTTCTGGGCCTTGACCTTCATAACCATGTGGTAAAAGCATAACTAAGCCGCTAGCTCTTGACCATTTTCTTTCACCAGAGGAAATAAATTGATCAATAATTACTTGTGCACCATTTGCAAAATCTCCAAACTGTGCTTCCCAAATAGTTAAAGTACTTGGCTCTACTAAACTATATCCATACTCAAATCCTAACACAGCAAGTTCAGATAAAAAGCTATCAACAACTTCAAATTTTTTTTGATTTTTTGAGACATTATTTAATGGAATATATCTTGAATTATCAACCTGATTACGTAGCACAGAATGTCTTTGGCTAAATGTTCCTCGTCCAGTGTCTTGTCCTACCAGTCTAACTGGAAAACCCTCGTCTAGAAGTGTTCCAAATGCTAGCGACTCAGCTGTTGACCAATCAATTCCTTTTTTTGATATTATTGACTGTTTTCTTAAATCCATAATTTTTGTGATTGTTTTATGAACATTTATTTCTGCCGGAATGGTATTAATTTTTTCAGAAATAATTTTTAATTTATCTAAATCTACACCACTTCTACCTCTTTTATCTTTACCTTTTATTGGCCTATATCTGGACCAAGTTCCTTCAAACCATTCAATTTTAGGTTTATAATCTTTTGCAGTTTTGTATTGTTCTTCTAAAAGATTTTTAAATTCTTTTTTCATTTTATCAAACTCTTCAGTACTAATTATTCCTTCTTTAATTAATTTTTTTCCATATACATTAAGAGACGACGGATGCTGTCTAATTTTTTTATACATTAATGGTTGAGTAAATGATGGCTCATCACCTTCATTGTGGCCAAATCTACGATAGCAAATCACGTCTAAAACAACATCTCTCTTAAATTTTTGCCTAAACTCAATAGCAATTTTAGCACAATGAGTAACAGCTTCAGGGTCATCACCATTGCAATGTAATATAGGAGCATCTACAACTTTTCCTAAGTCAGAAGGGTATGGACTTGATCTTGCAAATCTAGGACTTGTTGTAAATCCAATTTGATTATTTACAATAATATGAATTGTTCCCCCTGTATTGTGACCAGGTAATCCTGACATAGAAAAACACTCAGCAACAACACCTTGTCCTGCAAATGCAGCATCACCGTGAATTAAAATTGGTATTACTTTTTCTCTTTTTATATCATTATGAAAATATTGTTTTGCTCTTGTTTGCCCAAGCACAACTGGATCTACAGCTTCTAAATGTGATGGGTTATCAGTTAGACTGACATGAACAGAGTTTCCATCAAATTCTCTATTTGAAGAAGCTCCTAAATGATATTTTACATCTCCAGCAGAATCTTCTTGTGTGTTAGATAATTCTCCAGCAAACTCATTAAATATTCTTTTATAAGATTTTTGAAAAACGTTAGCTAAAACATTTAATCTTCCTCTATGGGACATTCCAATTTTAAGCTCTTTAACACCAAGTTGGCCACCTCTTTTTATTATTTGTTCCAATGCTGGAATAAGAGACTCGGCTCCATCTAAGCCAAATCTCTTTGTACCTACAAATTTTAATGCTAAAAATTTTTCAAATCCTTCTGCTTGAATTAATTTATTTAAAATTGCCTTTTTTCCATTTTTAGTAAAATTAATTTTATTTTCTTCTTTCTCCATTCGATCTCTGAACCATTTCTTTTCTTCAGGATCTGAAATATGCATATACTCTACACCTATTGTTGAACAATAGATTTTTTTTAGAAAACTGATTATTTCATTTATAGATGAATAGCCTTTATCCATGTATGAGTGTAAGTATATTTTTTTATCGTATTCATCTTTTTTAAAACCATGATCTGAAGGATGTAATTCATATAAATATTTTCTTTCCATCATCCCAAGAGGATCTAAATTTGCAATTAAATGACCTCTAATTCTATATGCTCTAATAAGAGCTATTGCTTTTATTGTATCAGATTTTGATTTTTCAATATCTTTACTAGTAATATTTAAACTACGATATTCTTTTTCTTCTTTAAATTCCTCTTTTGAAATTTGAATATCTACTTTTTTTTTATCAGGTTTCCAAGTAGGGCCTTCTAAATCTTTTACTATGGTATCTATTTCTTCGCCTAATGTATTAAAATAATTTTTCCAACTTAAAGGCAAAGTTGTATCATTTGCAAGATATCGAAGATACATATCCTCAATAAAACTACTATTAGCTTTGCTCAAAAATGAAGTTTTGGATATTTCTAAATTTTTTGAAGAAGACATTAGTTTTATTTACTTATTATATTATTTAAAAGTAAATTTTAAAGTGACAATTTATTTAAAAGTGTTTTTCCCAGTTCTGCTGGAGATTTTGCAACAGTTATTCCTGCATCTTCCATAATTTCAATCTTTTCTTTTGCACCTCCTTTTCCCTTAGAAATAATAGCCCCAGCATGTCCCATTCTTCTACCACTTGGGGCAGTAAGACCTGCAACAAACCCTACAGTTGGTTTTTTTATTTTATTATTTTTAATAAATTCTGATGCTTCTTCCTCCGCTGATCCTCCTATTTCTCCAATCATTAATATAGACTCTGTCTGAGGATCATTTAAAAATAAATCTAAACAATCTATAAAGTTTGTTCCATTAATTGGATCACCGCCAATACCTATACAAGTAGATTGTCCTAGACCATTTGCTGTCGTTTGAGCAACTGCTTCATAAGTTAAAGTCCCCGATCTAGAAACTATACCAACAGATCCTTTTTTATGTATGTTGCCAGGCATTATTCCAATTTTACATTCTTCAGGAGTAATAATTCCAGGGCAATTTGGTCCGATTAATCTTGAATTTGATTTAAATAATTTCTTTTTCACTTTTAACATATCTAAAATTGGAATTCCTTCAGTTATACAAACAATTAATTCCATAGAAGCATCAATTGCTTCAATTATTGCTGCAGCTGCAAATTTTGCAGGAACATAAATCATGGTGGCATTAGCGCCAGTTTCAGTTTTTGCCTCTTGAACCGTATTAAACACGGGTCTTTCTAAATGAACCTGTCCACCTTTTTTCGGAGTAACACCTCCTACTAGATTAGTTCCATATTTAATAGATTGTTCAGAATGAAAAGTTCCATGCGCTCCTGTGAACCCTTGGCATATAACTTTGGTATCTTTATTTACTAAAACTGACATTTACTTAATTTCCTTTACAATTTTTTGTGCTGCATCAGATAAATCAGAAGCTGAGATAATATCTAAATTAGAATTATCTAAAATTTTTTTACCTTCTTTAAAGTTTGTTCCAGCTAATCTAACGACTAGTGGGACATTAATTTTAATTTCTTTTGCAGCATCAACAACCCCTTGGGCAAGAACATCGCATCTCATAATTCCACCAAATATATTTATTAAAATTCCTTTTACATTTTTATCGGAA
>MDSY01130079.1_pt1 | contig 22777 bp, 19 predicted proteins | sample 811131 | NCBI WGS metagenome assembly MDSY01 (sample SAMN05326643, study PRJNA326480) | marine metagenome | isolation source: seawater | place: Atlantic Ocean: South West | collected 2010 | reverse complement strand
ATTAGCCAACTTTAAAATATATGGCAAAGTAGCGTTATTAAGTGCATAAGTAGATGTCATTGCCACACCGCCTGGCATATTAGCCACACAATAATGCACTACACCATGCACAAGATACGTTGGATCTTCATGGGTGGTCGCCTTAGATGTTGCAAAACATCCCCCTTGATCAATGGCTACATCTACTAGCACTGAACCAGGCTTCATGGCTTTTACCATAGCTTCTGTGACCAACTTAGGGGCTGCAGCACCTGGGATCAATACACCTCCAATAACAAGGTCGGCATCCAGCACATATTGCTCTAGACTATCTTGAGTTGAATAGACCGTTTGAACTGCACCGTTAAACTCTTTATCCAAACGCGCCAAAGCGTGGGTTGAGCGATCTAGCACTGTCACATTAGCTCGAGCCCCTAGGGCCATCTGAGCTGCATTTGAACCGACTACACCACCACCAATAATAACCACCTTAGCAGGTGCCACTCCAGGCACAGCACCAAGCAACATACCACGACCTCCTTGAGCTTTCTCCAGCACATGAGCACCAGCTTGGATGGACATCCGGCCGGCGACTTCTGACATCGGCGCCAAAAGTGGCAGGCCACCTTGGGCTGACGTAACCGTTTCGTATGCAATACAGGTGGCGCCAGAGGCCACCAAATCGGCAGTTTGTTGCGCGTCTGGAGCTAGGTGCAAGTAAGTGAACAATACCTGATCTGGACGCAACATCGCTCGTTCTGCTGCTTGAGGCTCTTTTACCTTAACAATCATCTCAGCTCGGGCAAATACTTCTGCAGCACTCACCACAATTTCCGCACCAGCGGCAACATAATCCTCATCACAAGAACCTATGCCACTGCCAGCCAAGGTTTCAACAACCACACTATGCCCAGAGTGAATAACTTCTCGCACACTGGCTGGCGTCATGCCAACACGATACTCGTGATTTTTAATCTCTTTAGGTATCCCAATTAACATTGCACAGCCCTCTTACCTTAACCATTACATAATTATCGCCACATTTGTGACCACTAAACATAATATTATTGTATTGCTGTTTTTGAGGAATTATCTTGCTATTTTTGATAAAATTACTATTAATTATAAAATTTAATTCTGTCACAATGGGTAATCATGAAATTAAATGCAATAAAAGATATAGATCTTGATCAGACTGATAAAAAAATCATCAACGCCTTACAACACAATGCGCGCCTTAGCAATGTAGAACTTGCAGAGCAAATCAATCTTTCGCCTTCTGCATGCTTGAGACGCACCAAGTTTCTGATGGACAACGGGGTATTTGATCATTTTGTAGGTTTACTAAATAGGGCGCTATTTCACGTCCAGGGCACAGCGTTTATATTCATTGGCTTGGATAGACAAAGCGAAGCTGTGTTTGAGGAGTTTGAGGTTGCTGTTGCTCAACTTGAGCAAGTAATGGAGTGCTACTTAATGGCTGGAGATAATGACTACATGCTTAAAGTAGTTTACACCGATGCCAAGGATTACGAAGAATTTTACTACAAAAAATTACTACGCTTACCAGGGGTTGTGAGTACCCAGACTCGGATGGCTTTACGTCAAGTACATAGCAATACCAGCATTACAGTGACTTAAAACTGAAGAAACTTCAGTAAAATCATCATTTACAGCTAACACTGTTTTTTGGGCGAAGGAGCTATTATTTAAATCACACAGTACCGTATTGGTTTGAGAGTCAAAGCAATAAATCTCATTAAATTTGGTGTTAAGAAAATAACGCATTAGGGATAAATCTAAGTTTTGGCTGCCATCAACGAGAATATTATATTGAATATTTTTAACAAGAAAAAGCCTATTTTGATCCTACTTATATAACGGCAAAAAAACATGTCTAATTCAGTGTAAGATAATAGGTTGCCAAACGACAAAGCTAATTAAAGATCAGTAATTTATAAAGAGACCACTAATGACACGCTCTAACAGCACCACCAAAAAACTGCTATTAGCCCTTTTTATTGCGTTAATTGGCTTAATACTACTATTCTTAAGCGACCAATCGATCGACCTACCCTTTCTAAAAACTTTAATTAATGAAATAACACAATGGCGCCAACATAATGGTGGCCTGTTTGTAGGCCTGTTTTTTGCTACTTATGTCCTCATCACTGCCACTTCTTTACCCTTAGCGGTGTGGATGACTTTAGCCGCTGGCGCTTTATTTGGCCTATGGTGGGGTACATTGCTGGTCTCTTTTGCCTCTAGCTTGGGTGCCACAATAGCGTTTTTGTCGTCACGCTATTTTTTACGTGACTGGGTTAAAACAAAACTTAGTAGCCGCGCCAACACAATTGATGCTGGTTTAGCAAAAGACGGGGCTTTTTATCTATTTAGTTTACGTATGATCCCCGTGTTACCATTTTTTGTAGTGAACCTATTAATGGGGTTAACAGAGATGAAGAGCTGGCGCTTTTATTGGGTCAGTCAATTGGGCATGCTGGTTGGCACAGCAGTGTACGTTAATGCCGGCACTCAATTGTCACAACTGAGTAGCTTATCTGATATTTCTTCTCCAACCTTGATCATATCCTTTGTAGCCTTAGGGTTGCTGCCTTGGCTGACACGTCTTGTTTTTGGTTTTTATCAGCGCAAAAAAGCTTACGCTAACTGGGTAAAACCCAAAACTTTTGATCGTAACGTTATTATTATAGGTGCAGGTGCTGCAGGCTTAGTTTCAGCTTATATAGCCGCTGTTGTCCGCGCTAAGGTCACTCTTGTGGAAACCCACAAAATGGGTGGCGACTGCCTTAACTATGGCTGTGTACCTTCTAAGGCTCTCATTAAAAGTGCCAAAGTAGCACACCAAATAAAGCACGCAGATGATTACGGCCTTCAAGCAGCTCACCCTACCTTTAGCTTTATTAAAGTAATGCAACGTATACACGATGTTATTGCCGCCATTGCTCCCCATGACAGCATTGAACGCTACCAATCAATGGGTGTTGAAGTATTGCAAGGGTATGCTAAGTTAGTGAGCCCTTGGTGCCTAGAAATCACCCATGCCGATGGTAGCAGCACCCAACTAACCAGTCGTAGCATTATAATTGCCACCGGTGCCCAGCCTTTTGTACCACCCATTCCAGGGCTTAACACGACAGGTTACCTCACCTCAGACACGTTATGGGAGCAGTTACGTCACGATGACAAACCACCAGCACGGCTGGTAGTTCTTGGAGGTGGCCCAATTGGCTGTGAACTAGCTCAATCTTTTGCTCGACTGGGGTCACAGGTCACTCAGGTGGAAAAGTTAGAGCGCCTGATGATCCGTGAAGATGCTGAAGTTTCAACCTTTGTTGCTGAGGTTTTGCAGCAAGATGGTGTCACGGTGCTTACCAGCCATAAAGCTTTTCGGTGCGGCCTGACAGAAAGTGACGACTTGAATGGTGATTTAGATAAGGGTACTAAATGGCTTGAGGTAGAGTACCAAGATAAAATTCATCGCATTGAATTTGACCAAATAATAGTAGCTGTAGGCCGAGCGCCAAGGTTAAAAGGCTTTGGCTTGGAAGAATTAGGTATAGCTACTAACAAGGTGGTTCAAAACAACGATTATTTAGAAACTTTATTCCCCAATATATACGCCGCAGGTGACGTAGCAGGCCCGTATCAATTTACTCATGCAGCTGCTCATCAAGCATGGTATGCCAGTGTTAACGCTCTATTTGGTCAATTCAAACGCTTTAAAGTAGATTACCGCATTATCCCTTGGGCAACTTTTGTAGACCCTGAAGTAGCAAGAGTTGGGCTAAATGAACAAGAAGCCATCGCCCAAGGCATCGCTTACGACGTGACTCGTTACGGCATTGATGATTTGGATAGAGCCATTGCTGATAGCACCGCGCTGGGCTTTATTAAAGTGTTAACAGTACCAGGTAAAGACCAAATATTGGGGGTTACCATTGTGGGAACGCAAGCAGCCGAACTCATTGCCGAGTATGTAATAGCTATGAAATACAAACTTGGGCTAAATAAAGTACTTGGCACCATTCATATTTATCCCACTATGGCAGAGGCCAATAAATATGTAGCTGGAGAATGGAAGCGCCAGCAAATCAACCCTAAACTAATGGTGTGGTTACAACATTACCATACATGGCGCCGCTCATGATTGATGCCCGTATACTGCCCTTGCAGCACAAACTTCTCCTGCCTATTGCACGACAACTGGTACGCTTAGGCATACACGCGGACCAAGTGAGCGTCATTGGTTTTGTGATAGGTGTTGGCGCCCTGCCACTGCTTGCCACGCAGCATTATTTGTGGGCCTTAGTTTTAATCCTTGCCAACCGTCTGCTGGATGGAGTGGACGGCCAAGTAGCGCGTTTAACCCAAACGACTGACCGCGGTGCGTTTTTAGACATCGCCTTAGACTTTATGTTTTATGCCTTAATACCTCTAGGCTTTGCTCTTGCCGACAGCTCTGCCAATGCACTAGCAGCTGCTGTGCTACTAGCTGCCTTTGTTGGTACTGGTTCATCTTTTCTGGCATTCTCTTTATTAGCAGAAAAACGTGGACTACACGCTGAAAGCTTCCCAAACAAGGGTATCTACTACCTAGGTGGGCTTACTGAGGGCGCGGAAACCATCGCCTTATTTGTAGCTTTTTGCTTATGGCCACATTTATTTGCCCCCTTAGCCTATGGCTTCGCCGTTGCTTGTGCACTAACCACCCTTATCCGGTGGCTACAAGGCTGGCGCCTGCTTGTTGACTAACCCATTGCCTTTTATTACTACTTTGAGACCACACATATGACCATACATCTAAACTACACTTTGCCAAAGCGACTGGGCATAATGTTATCTTTATTAACCTTGGGTATGTTAAGCCCACTTGTTTATGCTAATACCACCGGTTCTGAAACAGCTATGTCTGAAAAAGATATGCAATGGCAGCAAACCCTAAACCAAGCCGCAGGTGAAACTGTGTATTGGCACGCTTGGGGAGGCGATGCTCGAACCAATAATTTTATAACCTGGGTGGGTGAGCAAACAGAAAGTTTATATGATGTAAAAGTAAAGCACGTTAAATTATCATCCACCGCCGAGGCTGTGACTCAAGTGGTAGCTGAAAAAGCTGCTAACCAAAACAGCGAAGGTGCTGTGGATATGATTTGGATCAACGGGCCAAATTTCTTGGCCATGAAACAACAACACCTACTGCACGGCCCTTTTGTGAACCAGCTGCCTAATGCTAAATACCTTGATCTAAGCCCTAATTCTGCGGCTTCAGTTGATTTTACTGAAGCTGTTGCAGGTTTAGAAGTGCCCTGGCGTTTGGCTCGTTTTGTATTTATAGCCAACAGTAAACGAGTAGAAAAAGCGCCTTTGTCAATGTCGCAAATGCTCACTTGGGCACAAGCCAACCCTGGACGCCTGACCCACCCAGTAATCAGTAATTTTATGGGCACCACCTTTTTGAAGCAAGCTTTGATAGAGTTAACACCTGATCCAAGCGTGTTACAGCAGCCTGTTACGGAACAGTCATTTGTAACAGCAACAGCACCCCTATGGCAATGGTATGATGCCATCAAACCCCATTTGTGGCGGGCAGGTAAAAGCTTTCCAGAGAATGAGTCTATACAGCAACAAATGCTTAGTGATGGCGAACTTGATATTGCCATGGCATTTGACCCAGCTGCCGCAGCTGTGGGTATAGCCAGTGGTCAGTTGCCCCCAAGTGCAAGAGTATTTGTCCCCAACCAAGGTACCTTAGGCAACATTAGCTTTATAGCCATTCCCTACAATGCCAGCCATATTGCAGGGGCTAAAGTAGTAGCTAACTTTTTACTGCAACCAGAAACCCAAGCACACATGCAAAATATAGACGTATTAGGCAGCTTTTCAGTACTAGATCCAAGCAAGCTAGACACTCAACAGACACAAGCCTTTGCCGCGTTACCTAGCTCTGAAGCTTTGCCTACTCTGGTTGATTTAGGTCCCACATTACTTGAACCTCACGCCAGTTGGACTACCCAACTCAAGCGACACTGGAGCCAACGATATAGTCAGTAATGTTATTTAGCAGTTGGCATTTTGGCGCCTGTGTTAGTGGGTCTAGGAGAAACACTATGGGCTGCGTTTGGTATTTTGCCAGCCCTTGGGCGATATAGCTTCAGTTTGGCTGCTTGGCACCGGTTATTCGAACTTCCGGGCCTCATCACAAGTTTAAGGTTGTCACTTGTAAGTGGATTCGGTGCTACTTTTTTATCCTTAATTTTGGCATTGTCCGGTAGCGCTTGGGTCTACCAAAACTCACAAAAAAAGTCTTTTTTAAGTCAATTGAAACCTTTTGTAAAACCTATATTGGTGCCTATCTTAGCAGCCCCTCATGCTGCTATAGCCATTGGACTAGCTTTTCTATTAGCCCCATCTGGGTGGTTAGCTCGTTTGTTTAGCCCTTGGCTAACCGCGTGGGAACTGCCCCCAAACTTGGCCACTGTGCAAGACTTATGGGGGCTGAGTCTACTGTTTGGACTGGTAATTAAAGAACTGCCTTTTTTGTGGTTGGTTATCCTTGTTGCCCTTAAACAAATTGACGTGTCTCGACAGCTCACCTTAGCCCAAAGTATGGGCTATAGCCATACGTCTGCTTGGTGCAGAGTTATTGCAACTCAGCTATACCAGTTGATTCGTCTACCGGTTCTGGTGGTGCTGGTCTATTCTCTTTCTACGGTTGATATGGCGCAAATGTTAGGACCTAACAACCCTCCCACCCTAGCGTTGGCCACCATGCGCTGGTATAACGATACTAATCTGCAGCTTTTATTGCCAGCTTCTGCTGCTGCAGTGCTTTTGGGCATTCTAATTGCGGTAAGTATTTTACTGTGGGAATTAGGTGTGCACATGGTAATACACCTTAACAAGGTACTAATCCAGGCCAGGGGGCGTGGCCAAAGTGTCGGCGATGCAAGCAAGCTTAGAGTGGTTACCAGCACATTAACTGGCGTGTTAACAACAGCCTTAACTATTACCGTAATATTAGGGTTGTTGTCATTGGTAGTGCTGGCAGTATGGTCTATGACGTGGCGCTGGTCTTTTCCTGATGCCTTACCTACAAGTTGGTCATTTAGCTATTGGTTGCAGCTAACAACACATGTGCCTTTAGCTTTAAAGCACAGTTTAATTATGGCGTTTTTTAGTAGTGGTTTGGCTTTAACACTTTCAATAGCGTGGTTAGAAGTGCAAGACCGATATGGTGGCCATTTATATCGATTAACACTATGGTTTATATACTTACCCTTATTGGTACCCCAAATTGCATTTTTATACGGCCTTAAGGTGGGTTTTTTACGCCTTGGTCTAAATGGCAGCATGGTCACCGTTATTTGGGCCCACTTATTATTTGTATTTCCCTACACTATGTTAAGTTTGGTAGATTCCTGGCGAGCGTTGGACCAGCGTTATTTACACGTAGCTAGCAGCCTTGGCCGCTCTTGGTGGCACTGTTTTTGGCGTATTAAACTTAGTTTATTAATAAGGCCATTATTATTGGCATGGGCCATCGGTGTGGCCGTGTCCATTAGCCAATACTTGCCTACGCTAATGATCGGCGCGGGCCGAGTTGAAAGCCTAACCACCGAAGCGGTGAGTTTAGCCTCAGGTGCAGATCGCCGTTTGGTGGGCGTTTATGGACTACTGCAAGCTTTGGTGCCGTTGTTGGCATATACCGTTGCCTTGCTGTTGCCTCGTTTGATGGCATTGAAAAAACAAGAGAATTATTGATGATTAGAGAATTAGTGTTAATAAGACAATTAATGATGAGCATATTGTTTTGAGTTTATTATTGCGAAAACTCAGTGTCACCACTGCGCAGAGTATGGGTGTATTTTCACCTGTTGACATAGAAATTGCTAACGGAGAAGTGGCTTGCTTAATGGGCCCTTCAGGTGTGGGAAAATCAACCCTCCTCAATGCCATTGGTGGGCACTTGAGTACTCATTTTAGTGTTACTGGAGAGGTGCTATTAAATGGCCTAAAAATAACACATACGCCAGTAATAGAGAGCCAAATAGGCATTTTGTTTCAAGACCCATTACTATTTCCACACTTAACTGTGGGTGATAATTTAGCCTTTGGCCTAAGCTCTGATGTGGTTGGCGTAAAAAGACGACGGGCACAAATAGAGCAAGCGTTAGAGCAAGCTCAACTGCAAGATTTCTACCACCGCAACCCAGCCACATTATCTGGTGGCCAGCAAAGCAGAGTAGCGCTTATGCGTGCTCTATTAGCACAGCCAAAAGCCCTGTTACTAGATGAACCATTTTCCAAACTTGATTTAGAACTAAGGCACACCATGCGTGAATTTTTGCTCACCCAAGCCAAGCAGCGTCATATTCCCATGTTGTTAGCTACCCATGAACCTGATGAAGCCAACGCTACAAATGGTCCACTTATCATTTTGGATTCATTATGAAAGTAACACCACACCACATTGCTATATAGCTGCCTACATGACTACTAGTGAGTAGCAGTTATTTGCATATTCTAGACATATTGATATGATGTTCTCGGCCAAACGCTAATTCTTAGCTAGGGTCAATAATAACAAACTCTTAAGAGGCAAATTATGATTGATAATATTATAACTAGTATTAAAAAATTAACTGAAGCAGGCATTGCACTTATTGCTCTTGCTATTGTTTTAGAAGTAATTTTTGGCGCCAACGTGGCGTTCGTAGGTGTCGGTGTTGTTGAAAATGTCCTAGGCATTGTTGAAACATTAGGCAGTAATGGGTTAGTTGGTTTAGCCTCCGTTGCAGTAATCTACGTTTTATTCAACAGATAATATCAAATGATTGTTTCTGTAAAAGCCCACACATTTGTGGGCTTTTTTGATTCTATAATCTACAACAAGTACCAAGTTCTCTCCCCCAAGCATCTTAATACTTCAAAAAGAATGTTAGTGATTATTTTCCATTCCTTAAAAAACAATAAAACATAAAATCATTGACAATAATATAGTTTTGAAACGATACTATATATGCTGATTTTAAGCTGCCATTAAAAATAAAAATAACTGATCAAATCTTGCGTGGAAATTTCTTTGATTTGGCCCTGAGCCATCATTTTTACAATTTTTAAAAAGGGTATAGTATGACTTTTGTTGTGACACAAGCATGTATTCTTTGCCGCTATACAGACTGTGTTGATGTGTGTCCAGTAGACTGCTTTCATGTAGGCCCAAACTTTCTTTCTATCAACCCTGATGAATGTATTGATTGCGCAGTATGTGTTGCCGAGTGCCCTGTTGACGCCATCTACGCGGAAGAGGACGTACCAGAAGACCAGCTGCATTTTATCGAACTGAATGCGCAACTCTCACTTAGTTGGCCGTCTATTACTAAGGTCTGCGAACCACTACCAGAAGCAGAGATCTGGAAAGATGAGCTCAACAAACTGCAGTACCTAGAGCGCTGAAGTGGCACCCGACGTTTAACATAGGCTGCACCGCACCAACCACCCAGTTCAACAGTTTTAAACATACATTTAAACCTGTTGCATAACCATTCAGGAGCATCTCTATTAGAATCAAAATGACGCTAGTCACGGACAGGGTTCCACATTCACCAGATAAGCAAAGAGGATCTCTCAAGACTAAACGCGACGAGATCGTTACCGACAGACGTTTGCCCAAGCCGCATTGGATTCGTGTCAAGGCTGGCCTCCCCTCTGGCCGATACAGTCAGATCAAAGAAATCGTGAAGACCAACCAGTTAGTGACTGTGTGCGAAGAAGCATCGTGCCCAAATATAGGTGAGTGCTGGAGTAAAGGCACAGCCACGTTCATGATTATGGGTGACAAATGTACGCGGCGCTGCAGGTTCTGCAACGTAAGTACCGGACGACCTAATCCTCTTGATTCTTTAGAACCAGAGCGCCTGGCCCAAACTATCGCCATGATGAAGCTTAATTATGTAGTAATCACCTCGGTAGACCGAGATGATTTAAGTGACGGCGGCGCTAGCCATTTCGTCAAATGCATTCAACACATTCGTGCATTATCTCCTAACACCTATATCGAAATCCTCACACCAGATTTTGGTGGCAGGCTCGACCTTGCGCTAGATATTCTGAGTCATGCACCGCCAGATGTATTAAATCACAACATCGAAACTGTACCACGTTTATACAAAGAAGCGCGCCCTGGGGCCAACTTTCAAAACACGCTCAACCTATTACAGCGCTTTAAAGCCAAACATCCTTCCATACCAACTAAATCGGGACTAATGGTGGGCCTCGGTGAGACTGATGAAGAAATACTGCAAGTGTTAGAAGAACTGCGTGCCCACGGGGTGAGCATGTTAACCATAGGCCAATATATGCGGCCGTCTGGCGGGCATATGCCAGTACTTCGCTATGTGCACCCAGACACTTTTAAAATGTATAAAGACGAAGCATTTAAGATGGGTTTTTTACACACTGCATCAGGACCACTGGTTCGTAGTTCTTACCATGCAGATGAACAGGCACATGCAGCAGGGGTATTTTAACGATGCAACACTTAACAACACCAGAATTGGCTGTATGGCTAGACAATACTGAGCGTGCAAACCCTGTTTTATTGGATGTACGCGAGCCTTGGGAAGTTAAAATATGTCACATAAACCCAGTACTTGAAATACCTATGAATACTATCGCTGATCATCTTTCCCAACTGAACTCGCAGCAGCCGATAGTCTGTATCTGCCATCATGGGGTTCGCAGTATGCGAGTCGCATTTTTTTTAGAGAAACATGGTTTTACCCAAGTCAGTAACCTCACAGGCGGCGTTCATGCCTGGGCTCATCAAGTAGACGCTGACATGCCGACCTATTGAATCATCTTATATAGGCAGGCATTCATTTTTTGACATTAGAAAAGAGTATAAGTGCTTGCTTAACGAGTTATTATTGTTATTAAGGTACTGTACCAGCTATTTAATAGACAAGGGGTAAGCCATGATCGAGTTTCGAACCGAACACGATAGCTTTGGCAACATCGATGTGCCAGCTAAACACCTATGGGGAGCACAAACGCAGCGCAGTCTAGCACACTTCAATATTTCAACTGAACCCATGCCACTGGAACTGATCTACGCTCTGGCACAAGTAAAGCGCTCAGCAGCGCAGGTGAATGGCAGTTTGGGTTTGCTAGAAAACAGAATTGCTGAGGCCATTATCCAAGCCGCAGACGAGGTTTTAACAGGCAAATACGACCAAGAGTTTCCATTGAGTGTTTGGCAAACCGGTTCAGGCACGCAGACCAACATGAACATGAACGAAGTATTGGCGAATCGCGCATCAGAATTACTTGGTGCTGGGCGTGGCATACTTCGCTTGGTGCATCCTAACGACCATGGTAATATGGGCCAATCATCCAATGATGTTTTCCCCACCGCAATACACATAGCAGCAGCGCAATCACTCAATAATAATGTCACGTTAGCATTAAATGGGTTACGTGATGCATTAGCAGAAAAACAAAGTGAGTTTAATGCCATTGTTAAAACTGGGCGAACCCATTTACAGGATGCCACTCCAGTGACGTTGGGTCAGGAGTTTTCTGGATATGTTTCACAGCTAGACCATGGCATCGACCATCTACAGCATACCCTACCCCATATATATGAGCTTGCTATTGGTGGCACCGCGGTGGGCACTGGCCTTAATACTCACCCAGAGTTTGGTGTGCGAGTGGCTTTGGAGTTGGCCAAACTGACGGGATTACCGTTTGTTTCAGCACCAAATAAATTTGAAGCGCTGGCCAGCCATGATGCTATGGTGCATGCACACGGTGCACTAAAAACGGTGGCTGCATCGTTAATGAAAATTGCCAATGATATACGCTGGCTTGCAAGCGGCCCCCGCTGCGGCCTAGGCGAAATAACCCTGCCTGAGAATGAACCTGGCAGTTCTATCATGCCTGGTAAGGTTAACCCTACCCAAGTAGAAGCGCTCACTATGGTGTGTGCGCAAGTTATGGGCAATGATGTGGCCATCAACATTGGCGGCGCATCAGGCAACTTCGAACTCAACGTTTATAAGCCGCTCATCGCTTATAACTTCTTACAAAGCGCGCGTTTGATGGCTGATGCTGTGACCAGTTTCACCACACATTGTGTGATCGGTATTCACGCTAATCGAGAGCGTATTAATGAGTTGTTACAACGGTCGCTGATGCTAGTGACTGCACTCAACCCACACATTGGTTACGATAAAGCTGCACAGATTGCTAAAAAAGCACATGTTGAAAATACTAGTTTAAGAGTTGCGGCACTGGCGCTGGGTTATGTCACTGCAGAACAATTCGCTCTTTGGGTACAGGCTGATAAAATGGTAGACTAGTCCAACTGGCTTAATGGTTTTACCATCTAGAGTCTGCTTCACACTAGTAGTTCTTTACCCTATGTAAAAAGCTAAAAGTACCTTTGTACCACTGTTCAATTGTTTTAGCATTAATCACTTTTAGCTCATTTTTCTATCATGCATTAGCTCATTAATGAGTTTACACCTTCGTATTTCAGTACTATCTTGACAGCAATATAGTGTTGAAAAAAAATACTATTTTTGTCGGATTTAACTGTTAGATCTGCAGCCATTTTCTATGATCTAAAGTTGAACAGATTTGGGAGAATAATCATGAATATGAACGTCACACAAAAGCTAATTAAGTCACATTTAGTGCACGGTGCTATGAAAGCTGGTGAGGAAATTGGTATTCATATAGACCAGACGCTAACCCAAGACGCCACTGGCACATTGGTGATGCTAGAGTTAGAGGCCATGGGTTTAGACCAGGTAAAAACTGAGGTGAGCGTTCAGTACGTTGACCACAACATTATCCAAGAAGACTCCAAAAACCCTGACGACCACCTTTTTTTGCGCAGCGCCTGCCAGCGATTTGGTGTCTGGTACTCGCGTCCTGGCAACGGAGTAAGCCATCCGTGTCACCAAGAGAATTTTGGTATCCCAGGCAAGACCCTACTCGGTTCTGACAGCCATACACCAGCAGCTGGCGCAATTGGTATGCTGGGTATAGGCGCTGGTGGCCTCGAAGTAGCGATGGCAATGGCTGGAGAACCTTTTTTTACACGCATGCCTCTGGTTTGGGGCATAAAGCTCACCGGTAGTTTGCCAGATTGGGTAAGTGCCAAAGGCGTCATCCTTGAAATGTTGCGCCGCTTTGGTGTGGAGGGCGGAATTGGCCGCATAGTTGAGTACTACGGCCCAGGACTAGACTCTTTAAGCGCAATGGATCGCCACGTAATCGCCAACATGGGTGCTGAGCTCGGCGCTACCAGTACAGTTTTTCCCGCCGATCAAGAGGTGCGTCGATTCCTACGTGCGTGGCAGCGAGAAGATGACTGGATAGAACTGGCGGCAGATACAGATGCAACATACGATGTGTGCGATGAGATCGACCTTTCAACCTTAGTGCCGATGATCGCTATGCCTTCCAGCCCTGGTAACGTGTGCCCTGTGAGTGAGGTAGTTGGTGAGCAAATTTACCAGACTTATATCGGTTCGTCTGCCAACCCAGGCTACCGAGACTTAGCCGTTTGCGCCATGATAGTTGAAGGGCGCCAAGTACACGACCGGGTGTCTTTTGATATCAATCCCACGTCTAGAGCACAACTTGAAACCTTAGTGCGTGACGGCCATATAGCTCACCTATTGCATGCTGGTGCGCGCCTTCATCAAGCAGGCTGTAATGGCTGCATCGGCATGGGGCAGGCACCTGCTACCAATGAACTGTCTTTACGTACAGTGCCACGTAACTTCCCTGGCCGTTCAGGCACGCGTGAGGACAAAGTGTGCCTGGTCAGCCCAGAGACTGCCACAGCGTCAGCACTCACTGGAGTAGTCACAGATCCTCGTTCGCTGAACATACCCTACCCACGTATCGCTGACCCAGATCACCCTGTGATCAACCGTTCAATGTTTATGCAGCCGTTGCCACTTAAGGAGGCGATGGCAGTTGAGCTGGTAAAAGGCCCAAACATCGCTTCACTGCCTAACTTCGAACTATTTCCTGATGAAATACAGGTGGCAGTGCTGCTTAAAACAGCAAACGATGTGTCTACCGATGAAATCATGCCACCAGGGCTGCGAGTACTGCCGTATCGCAGCAATATTCCCTTGATCGCAGAATTCTCCTTCGATCGCATAGATCCAACCTACGCCACGCGAAGTAAGCAGGTTCCTGGCCATATTGTGATAGGAGGCAGTAATTATGGCCAAGGCTCTAGCCGGGAACACGCCGCTTTAGGCCCACAGTACCTTGGGCTGCGTGCCGTTTTAGCTAAGGGTTTTGCTCGTATTCACTCACTTTTATAGATCCAGCAGATTACGATAACATTCAAAAGGGTGACATATTACGCATTACTGACCTGCACAAGGTACTCACAGATGGAGTAGAAGTGGAAGTGCAAAACGTGATGACTCAGCATACGTTTAAAATGTGTCACTACATGTCTGCGCGGCAAGTGCAGTTCTTGCTTCGTGGAGGCTTGATCAACTGGATGAAAGAGCGCCTGGCACAGTAGTATCAAAAACGGCAATTAATCTAACCTAACTAATACATCATTAATACAAAGGGCAAGAAACCCTCTTACCCCCAGAGTTTGGAGTAAACTGATGACTAACCCACGGCCTAAAAACCGCTTACCAAGCGTTGTCACGCTTGAAGATCTTGCACAGTTTGCAAACTATTCATTAATGGACACACTCACTTGCGATACTGACGCTAAAAATTATGGCGCTGACCACTTACCAAGACAAGTATTTAGTGGCCACTATGTGCCTGTAAGTCCGACACCCATAAAAAATCCAGAGTATGTGGCCCATAGTAAAACTTTATTCTACGAGCTGGGCTTGGCAGACAGCATGGCGCAGCTACCCAGTTTTGTAAGTATGTTCTCTGGTGATATTTCACACCTACCACATCCCATGCGCAAGGTTGGCTGGGCTTGCGGTTACGCAGTGTCTATATTTGGAACTGAGTACTACCAACAATGCCCATTCAAAACAGGTAACGGATACGGCGATGGACGTGCAATTTCTGTGCTTGAAGCTGTGCTGAACGGTGCACGCTGGGAAATGCAGCTTAAAGGTGCAGGCCGAACACCCTACTCTCGTGGGGCCGACGGGCGCGCAGTTTTGCGCTCCAGTGTAAGGGAGTTCTTGGCACAAGAGTACATGCACTCGCTGGGTGTGCCTACGTCGCGATCTTTGTGTTTGTACGTTTCTAAAACAGAACAGGTAAAGCGGCTATGGTACTCAAAGGGTTCGCGCATGAAAGACCCAGATAGAATGATATCCGAGGCCGCGGCTATCTCAACACGCGTAGCACCCTCGTTTATTAGAGTAGGTCAACTGGAACTATTTGGCTGTCGTGCCCGCAAAAATGAACACCCAAAGGCTATGGCAGAACTGGAGATAATCGTATTGCACTTGATCGATCGTGAGTACCCAAACACCATCGATAAGCATCTAAGTATAGCCGAAAAAGTGGTATTACTAGCAGGCGAATTCCGTAATCGCCTTACTGCTCTAGTAGCAAACTGGATCCGCGTTGGCTACTGCCAGGGTAACTTTAATAGCGACAACTGTGCGGCTGGTGGTTTTACACTTGATTATGGCCCATTCGGCTTCTGTGATGCGTTCAACCCAAACTATCAGCCATGGACCGGCGGCGGACGTCACTTCTCGTTCCTAAACCAACCCGTAGCAGCAGAACGTAACTTCCACATGTTTTGTACAGCATTACGGCCGTTACTTATGGCCCATAAGGACTATTTACCAAAGCTAGACGATATTCAAAATGGCTTTGCCAATGTGATGCAGACGCAAGTGGAGCAGATGTGGGCTAGAAAACTTGGACTTAACGCCTTTAACTCAGCGCTATTTAGTAAACTAGAAACACTCATGGTACAAACTTCAGTCGATTACACCCTCTTCTTCCGACAGCTTTCCACCATACCTGACGGCATTGGACCTCTTATAAAAAGCTTCTACAAAGGTGCTTTTTATAACGCAGACCCAGACGCAATAAATCAACGCTGGTTAGAATGGTTAACTCAATGGAAAATGCTCATCGACGCCGACATAAACATTGATAGCAATGCTAAGGCCGAAGATGGTTTCGCAGCACCCATGTCTCGTGCGCAAATATCTAGGCAAATGAAACTGGTCAATCCAAAGTACAGTTTACAGGAGTGGTTTGTAGTACCTGCGTACCAACAGGCCTCTGTTGGCAGCTATGCTTTAGTACGAGAGTTACAAGAGGTAATGACTCAACCATACGCAGAACAGTCTACTGATGTAGAAGAAAAGTACTATAGGCTAAAGCCGTCTGAGCTATTTGAACTAGGTGGATTATCACATTATAGTTGCTCGTCGTAATGTTGAAAATCAGCATTAATCAAAGCAAAATTAATAAAAAATCAATTCGCAACGGCTGCAAACTGCTGACCACAGGGAACAAAGAACCACGTCCACCAGACTATCCCGGTGCCTTCTACAGCAGGGAGATTGTCAAAAGCTTGCCTCCGCGGTATCCTGCCCTCAGATATTGTACGCAATGGCGTCTTCAGCTCAGCAATGACAGCTGAATACAGTGAATGACTACCCACGTGTGCTAGTGGGTTTTAAAGGAACTTATTCTAAAAGGCTCGCATGGTGGGCTAACTGATATATTTTGAAGCCTGAGAGTTAGCTATCTGTGCCACTATTTCCACAAAGTGGCAAAGCTTTTACAACCTTAGTGTGGGTGGACCCGTTGAAGACAATTGCCCACCACTTTGCCTGCGAATAGTTGCAAGCAATAATTACGGAACAATAATGAACACCACTGCAACTAACCTATATAAAGAGACTTCATGAGTACCCAAAAAATTACTCTTGTAGACCAGCTTGACACCAGCCTAGTATCGTTGATTTCGCAACATACGCCAGCGCCTATGGGTATTCTTGCAGACACACGTGGGCGGTTATTGCGCGACTTACGTATTTCGGTAACAGATCGCTGCAATTTTCGCTGTACCTATTGCATGCCTAAATCCATATTTAACAAGGATTATAAATTTTTACCCAAAATTGAACTTTTGAACTTTGATGAAATCACCAGAATGGCAAACCTTTTTGTCGCCCATGGCGTAGAGAAAATTCGCCTCACCGGTGGTGAACCTTTACTGCGTAAAAACGTAGAAGTTCTGATTGAGAAGCTAACTGCAATTAAAACATTAGACGGCAAACCCTTAGACATAGCTCTCACAACCAACGCATCATTGTTAGCTAAAAAAGCTCAAGCATTAAAAAATGCAGGCTTGCAACGTATTACTGTGTCGCTAGACTCACTCGATGAAACTGTGTTTCGTGCCATGAACGATGTTAACTATTCGGTGACAGATGTGTTACATGGCATCGATGCTGCGCAAAGGGCAGGTTTTACCTCTATTAAGATCAACATGGTGGTTAAAAAAGGGGTTAATGATCAGAATATAGTCGCCATGGCACAGCACTTTAAGGGTAGTGGCCATATTGTGCGTTTTATCGAATTTATGGACGTAGGTTCATCTAACAGTTGGCGAATGGACGACGTGGTGCCCTCCTCCAAAATTGTAAGCATGATAAACGACCACATGCCTCTAGCTGAAGCAACATCAAACTACACTGGTGAAGTAGCACAGCGATGGGCCTATGCAGATGGCAGTGGAGAAATAGGCGTTATTTCTAGCGTAACACAAGCCTTTTGTTCCAGCTGCACTCGCGCTCGGATTTCAACTGATGGCAAACTCTACACGTGTCTATTCGCGCAGTCTGGTCATGATTTTAGAGAACTTATGCGTTCAGGTAAAAGTGACCAGCAAATAGCTAGTGCCATCGGTTTGATTTGGAGTAGGCGCACAGACCAGTATTCTGAAATACGCACAGCAGAAACTGCAGCAATGAAAAAAGTTGAGATGTCTTACATAGGTGGTTGATATAGGTAGTTAATTTATAGGCTGTTAATAGAGAAATGACTAGAGTATTGGTATTTTTTTATTCGCTATTAAAGTCTATATTTAATAGTCGTCAAGCACCGCACCTTTACTGGCACTAGACGCATTAAAGGCAAACTTTGCTTGTACGCCTCGCGTGTAACGCGCAGACGGCGCTTGCCAGCCTTTCTTACGCTGCGCAAGTTCCTCATCACTGATGTTAAGTTGCAGCAACAGCTGCTTAGCATCAATAGTGATAGAATCACCTTCATTTATAAAAGCTATGTTGCCACCAGCAGCTGCCTCTGGTGCCACATGCCCTACCACCATGCCCCAGGTACCACCAGAAAAACGGCCATCTGTGATCAAGCCAACACTGTCACCTAAACCTGCACCAATCAATGCACCAGTAGGTGCAAGCATTTCAGGCATACCAGGGCCGCCTTTAGGCCCTAAGTAACGCAGTACCATTACATCACCAGCTTTAATTTTACCAGCTAAAATGGCCGCTAACGCAGACTGCTCATCGTTAAACACTCTGGCGGGGCCTGTCATCGTAAGCGTCTTCAAACCGGTAATCTTAGCTACACAACCTTCTGGCGAAAGGTTGCCTTTAAGAATAGCTAAGTGGCCTTGCTGGTATACTGGGTTAGTAATAGGTCGAATTACATCTTGGTCGGCACGTGATACATCAGGTACGTCTTTGAGTACCTCTGCAATGGTCTGGCCAGTAATAGTGATACAGTCGCCATGCAATAAACCAGCTACCAGCAATGTTTTCATTACCTGAGGAATGCCACCAGCTTGGTGCAGGTCTACTGCCAAATATTGGCCACTAGGTTTTAGGTTACATAGTACCGGAGTCTTTTGGCGCATGCGCTCAAAATCATCAATAGTCCACTCTACACCAGCTGCATGGGCGATAGCTAAAAAGTGCAATACGGCATTGGTAGAACCGCCCGTTGCCATAATAACTGCCACGGCGTTTTCAATCGACTTTTTGGTAACAATGTCGAGTGGCTTTAGGTTCATACGGATCGCTTCGATCAGTACCTTGGCAGACTCTTTGGCAGAGTTCATTTTCTCATCATGGGGGTTAGCCATGGTAGAGGAATAAGGTAATGAGATACCAAGTGCTTCAAATGAGCTAGACATGGTGTTGGCAGTGTACATACCGCCACAACTGCCAGTGCCAGGCACAGCACGGCGTTCTATTTGCAATAAATCTTCGTCACTCATACGGCCGGCTGCATGCTCGCCTACAGCCTCAAAAACGCTAACAATGTTGAGATCTTGGCCCTTGTAGCGGCCAGGTAATATGGTGCCACCATACACATAAATAGAAGGCACATTGGCGCGCAGCATACCCATCAAGCCACCAGGCATATTTTTATCACAACCACCAAGTACCAAAACACCGTCCATCCATTGGCCCTGCACACAGGTTTCAATACAGTCAGAGATTACTTCACGGCTAATCAGCGAGTATTTCATGCCTTCTGTACCCATAGCCATACCATCAGAAATAGTTGGCGTACCAAACACTTGTGCATTACCACCAGCTTCTTCAATACCAGCGATTGCAGCGTCTGCTAACCTTTGTAGACCACTGTTGCACGGAGTAATAGTACTATGCCCGTTAGCCACTCCTACCATCGGTTTTTTGAAATTTTCAGCCTCGTAACCCATTGCGTAATACATCGATCGATTGGGGGCACGTGCAGTGCCTTCAGTGATATTTTTGCTCCGACGATTAATCTGATCGTCAGTGTTATTGCTGTCTTGCGTCATGGTGTCTCTCGTAGGGTGGGCACTGATGAAAACAAACAATGCGCCAATGAATTGAGTAATCGGAATATAATAGTCATGCTGTATTAATATGTACAGCATATCGTTATCCAACGATGTAACTAAACCTCAAGTAACCGCCATTCTCTATCGTGTTCAAGAAGGTTTAGAGAAAGATTGCAGAAAGTTTAAAGGAAATTTAACCAGCAAGGCGCCTAGCCATTATGGTTTTTTTTGGAACAAAGTTAATACAAACCTCACTCAGCTCTTCCATATCTAACGGCTCTTCAGCAAAGCTACACGTATAGGATGCCTGCCCCTCTCGGCCACAACTATCCCATTGCAGATACTTACACGACTCACAGGTACCAAAATGAGGCTTGCCACTGTCGCGCGCCACGTGCCCTAGGATGCGCTCCAAAATATTGGAAAAGTCGGCATGAATGCCTGCAGGTAAGCCATCTACGGCACTGACCAAAGATTCAAATAGATCGTTTTTAAGTGCAGCTCTAGCTTTATCAGTTACAATAAATTGAATACTACGTTTATCATTTTGTGACCGCTGACTCGTTAAATAACCTTGGGCCTCAAGGTTATTAATGGTTTGTGATGCCGTGCCACGAGTAGTGCCATGGACTGCAGCGAAGGCTGATGGGGTACGCGAGAAACGGTTGGCTCGCGCAAAGTATCTGAGCACAGCCCACTGGGCTGACGTTAGTCCCTCACTAGACGCTATACGCCCCAAGTGCAGAACCAATTCAGCAGTAGTGCGACTGTCCATTTTTTAATCCTTACCCATGCTTTTACTTTATAGCGCAGTATAACAATTTTACCGCTAAAGTGTTTGTCAGATGATGACGTCTGATACAGTGCGACATGCCTCTCTTTTTACAACCACTCAAGCCTTGTCTAGTGTTACTGATAGTCGTACTGCATTCTCCAAACCATCAAGGATTAGATTTAGCCCAAAATCAAATTCACAGCTAAAATCATAGCCTGGTTGTAGTATATGTTGGGTGGTTAACTCCATCAGATGCGGATAGTCTGCCATTGACGTCGTTTCAAGAACTGATTGAGCTAGGTCCTTCATCTCTTGGCCAGATTTAGCAGGCAGGCTAGCTTCCTGAATAGCAAATCCATAAATAAAAGCATCGATCACTGCATAAGCATGTGCGGTCATCTCCACAGACAAACCACCATGGCGCAGGCAACCGATGGTTGCATCGTGTTGACGCAATGTTGCTATTCCTGGTGTTCTACGCGATTCCATCAAAGTTGCAGCCCATGAGTGCTGCGCCAGCACTGCACGCACAGAGGCAGATCGCTGCCGTATTGCTAGCTTCCAATTTACATCAAGCTGAGGCAAGTCTATTTCACCAAACACGCAATCCACCATACCGTCTATGATCGCTTCTTTATTAGGCACGTAATGGTAGATTGTCATCGGTTTTACCCCTAATACCAATGCCAATTTACGGATAGTTAAGGCGTCCACACCTATCTCGTCAGCAAGGCCAACCGCTCCTTTGAAAATGCGGCCTGAATTAAGCGATTGGCGGCGAGAATTGACATTACTTACTGTGCTGGTTTTCATATAGATGCTTTCTTATAGTTCACTTTCTGAGCTGCGTATCCCAAACGGGTTGTTTACCGTACAAAGTACGAGCATAGTCTAAAACTTATTTCGTACTGTGTACGATAACACAAAAAATTACAAAGGATGACCACGTGCCCACCACATTATATTCAAATAACAGCACTTCCAGCGAGCCTAAGGGACCGCAAAGTACTACAAAGACAATAAAGTCTGGAAGGACAACAGAACCTGGGAAGACAATGCGAGCCATTGTTCAGCGCTCCTACGGATCCGCTGAGGTGCTAAAGCTTGAGACGTTGGATATTCCGTCCATCGGTCCCAAAGAGGTGCTCATAGAAGTACATTGTGCTGCGCTAGATCGGGGGACTTGGCATCTGATGACTGGCACACCCTACCTAATCAGAATACTGGGGTTCGGTTTCTTAAGACCCAAACAGCTAACCCCCGGGCTGGATGTTGCTGGCGAAGTGATTGCAGTCGGCAGCCATGTCACCCGATTTTCGCCTGGCGATAAAGTATTCGGCATTGCCAATGGGGCGTTCGCAGAATATACCGTCGCCAGCGAAGACAAGCTGGTTGCTAAGCCAGCAGACATGACCTATGAAACCGCTGCAGCAGCGCCTGTTTCAGGTACCACAGCACTTGAGGCACTGACCGATGTAGGCAAACTACAATCAGGGCAAAAGGTGCTTATTGTTGGCGCATCGGGCGGTGTGGGTACTTATACCCTGCAACTAGCCAAAGCGTTGGGAGCCGAAGTGACCGGTGTCGCCAGCGCATCCAAAGCCAATTTATTACGTTCGCTTGGCGCTGATCATGTGATCGATTACCAAACCAATTACCTCGCCAACAGTGAGTGTCGCTATGACCTGATCATTGATATTGGTGGGCGTAATAAAGTATCTTGCCTCCGCCGTGTATTAACGCCCACAGGAACACTCGTGTTTGTGGGTGGTGAAGGCGGCAATCGTTTTACCGGTGGTATCGGTCGCCAAGTGGGGGCAAGCCTTATGTCTATATTCCTGAAACAGCGCCTAACAATGTTTATTGCTGGTGAAAGCCATTTAACAATAGAGCGACTCAGTGGATTTATACAATCCGGTGCAGTACAGCCAAGCATAGGAACACGCTATAGCCTTGATAACCTGCCAGCAGCGATGAATGCACTTGCGGTAGGCGACGTGCGAGGAAAGGCAGTCATCATGGTTCGCCCGTGACAGTTCCTGTGGTACATACCACCACTCTTTACTTTTAAGAAGCCCTGAAGAAATATCATAATTTGATTGACGGCCAAGACAATCAAGGGCCATGATCAAATCTATGGTCAACAATTGAGCTGCAGTATAGGACATGATGGCCTAGGGGATATGGATATGGATATGGATATGGAT
>MDSY01030170.1_pt1 | contig 22781 bp, 24 predicted proteins | sample 811131 | NCBI WGS metagenome assembly MDSY01 (sample SAMN05326643, study PRJNA326480) | marine metagenome | isolation source: seawater | place: Atlantic Ocean: South West | collected 2010 | reverse complement strand
ATAAACAATTGTTCTTAATATTGAGCCTCTATTATTACTGTATATTTCTTTACTCGCTTCAAATATACCTTTTGTAACTTCAACCATTATTTAAAAGGACTGTCCAATACACATGCCACCAAGTGTATTCTTGCTTGTTCTCCTCCGTTAAAAAAGTTATGATATTTTGTATTGTTAGTGATCCACACTTTTCCATCTGCAGGTAAATGTTTTGCAACGTTTTCTATTACCATTGAGCAACCCGGATTTGTGATTATTGGCACATGTAACCTACACTCTGGATCTTTATGCCAGCTAAGAGTTGATCTTGGTTCCTTTAATAAAAGTCTTACTCTTCCAAGTTTAAACTTTTTACTTAACGTTTCATAAACTTCTTTAAAATAAGTTTTTTCAAACTCTGGTAAGAGTTTAGTGTATTTTGACTCGTCTATATCAACGTCTCTTGAAACTTCTTTTCCACTTTCATCTGCTATAGTCCAATATTTTCCTCTAACATTGTGTCCTTTGATAGATTCATCATCGTTTGGTATTTTGTTTAACTGTATAGCTCCAAAATGCGTTACACCTGGAGAGTAAAAATCTCTTTTTTTTAAGATCTTATCTAAATCCTTTCTAAGTTTAGAAATATTGAATTTTAAATCAGGAACTTGATAAAAATCTGTAAAATTTAAGTGTGTCATAATACTTTTTAAATTACTTTATCCTTTAATTATAATATAATATTTGTCGCATCAATTAAAATCTAATAAATTATATACATGAAAATAACAGGCAAATTTCCTAGTACTAGATTGAGAAGAGTTCGCAACTCTGATTGGGTTAGAAGGTTAATAGCGGAAAACAACCTTTCTAATAATGACTTGATATTACCAATTTTTGTCAGAGAAGGGAAAAATAAAATTGAAGAAATTAAATCTATGCCAGGTGTATATAGATATACGATTGATAAATTAGATTTGATAATGGATAAAGCTGAAAAGTTAAGTTTGCCAATGGTAGCACTGTTTCCTTATACGCCTGAAAAAAAAAAGGACATTAATGGATCGGAATCTTTAAATGAAGATAATTTAGTTTGTAAAGCTCTACAAAAAATAAAAAAAAAATATAAAAATATTGGTGTAATGTGTGATGTAGCTTTAGATCCATACACAAGTCATGGGCATGATGGATTAATTATAAAAGGCAGGATAGATAACGACAAAACAAATGAAATTTTAGTAAAACAGTCATTGCTACAAGCTCAGATGGGATGCGATGTAATAGCCCCATCGGACATGATGGATGGAAGAATTGGAATTATTAGAAAAGCATTAGAGAAAAATAATTTCAAAGATACAAAGATATTGTCCTATGCTGTCAAGTATGCATCAAATTTTTATGGCCCATTTAGAGATGCTGTAGGATCAAAGAATAATTTAAAGTTTGATAAAAAAACGTATCAAATGGATTTTAGGAATTCAAACGAAGCATTGAAGGAAGTTTCTTTAGATATAAAAGAAGGTGCGGACATGGTGATGATTAAACCTGGAATGCCATATCTGGATATAATAAAATTGATTAAAGATAATTTCAAAATTCCAGTATTTTCTTACCAAGTTTCAGGAGAATATAGTTTGATTAAAAATGGTATAAAAAATAAACTAATTAATCATGAAGCGGTTTTAGAAAGTCTAATATCACTAAAACGCGCTGGTTCAACTGCTATAGTAACTTATTTTGCATTAGATGTTGCAAAAAAGTTAAAAGTTTAATTAAAATAATTTTCTAAAATTATTCTCGATTTTGGGAAAATTAAATTATTAGTTGTAAAAAATTTATTCATCATAATTGAACGTGTAAAAATTAATGATTTATTAATTAAATAATTGTCAGTAACAGTTGGTAATTTTTTAGTTATAAGAAATTTAGGAACTTGATATTTAGACCCATCTATATCTAAGTTCAAAACTAATTGGTTATCTTTATCATCTTTATCATCTTTATCATCTTTATTAAGATTTGGATCAAAGCCAAGTTCTTTTATTAAATTTAATTCCCAAAATATATAAAGAAAAAACCAATTATCATCGTCAAAACAGCTGAGTAGTTTTTCAAGTGAATTGTAAATAATTTTATTTGGTTGAGATTCGGGCAAAAGTATATTTAGTAAAGACGATAAAGATAATAAGGCAGAAGTTCTTTTGCGATCGCCAAAATATTTTGGACAAATTGCCTTAATTAATTCAGATTTAAAATAACCAATTCTATTTTCATTTTTGGAAGTGTAAAAGGTAAAAATTTTATTAGATATTTGAAGAAAATTTTTAATTTTTCTTGAATTGCCACCATAAACTATACCACTTACTTTTCCATATTCTTTGGTAAAAATATTAATTATATTGGCGTTTTCTCTAAATTTTCTTTTACTAAGTAGGTAGCCTTCATCTTGCCAATTCATTTCAAATTTTTAAATCAGTAATTAATTTTTTTGCAGCACCTTGTTGTGCATTTTTTTTTGAATTCCCATTTGCAGAATACTTTTTAGAGTTCGGTATTTGCACTTCTACTTTAAATGTGGGTCTGTGTTGAGGACCAAACTGCTTGTAAACTTTATACTTAGGTAGTTCTTTAAATTTCTTTAGGCTATATTCTTGTAATTTTGTTTTAGAGTCAATTATAGTATAATTTGATTTTATTAAATATTCATTCCAGTGTTTTAGGATAAATTTTTCTGTTATATCTAATCCCTTGTCTAAAAAAATTGCACCTATTAAAGCCTCCATACAATCACTTATAATCTTTTCGTCAGAGCGCTTTAATCCCTTATACGAATCACCGAGTGACATGTAATTTTTTAACTTTAAGTTGTCACCAATTTTTTTACACATCTTCTTATTAACTAAATTTGCAAACTTTTTGTCAATTATTCCTTCTTTTTCATCAGGGTAAATTTTTAATAAAGTTTTAGATAAGACCAAGCCAATAACTCTATCACCAAGAAATTCTAGTTTTTCATTGTTAACTTTATTGTCAAAACTTTTGTGTATTAAGGATTTTTTTAAAATTTCAATATCATTGAACCTTATGTCCATAGTTTTTTGAAATTTTAGAAGTTTATCTAATATCATAATTTTTTAAAAAAACGGTTCAGTCTTAATGATTTATTTAAATTCCAAAACTTCAACATGCTGCTAACTACTGTATCATTCGAAAAGAATATAATCTTAGCCTCTCCTACGAGATTTATTCTTTTAACATAACCAACACTACTCAAATACCTACTGTCTTTAGAGCAATCTCTATTATCTCCTAAAAAAAAATAATGTTTGTTAGGAACTATATATAAATCTGTATTCATCATTGTGCCATTTTTTCTATAAACTGCTTTATAACTTACACCGTTTGGTAGAGATTCTTCAAAAAACTCAACGTCTAGATTGGATGATCCGCATCTTATTAGTAATTTTTTTGAATCTAGTTTTTTTCTTGGAATAAATTCATCATTTAGTCTAATTTTTCCATCTATAAATTGAATTTTGTCTCCAGGCATTCCGATTAATCTTTTAATATAATCAGTTCTATTGTCAGCTGGGGTTTTGAAAACAACTAAATCGCCTCTAGATGGTTCTTTGTAAAAAATTCTGTTTTCAAAAATTTTAGGACTGAAAGGAAATGAATGTCTACTATAACCGTAGGTATATTTTGAAACAAATATTCTATCACCAATTAAAAGAGTTGGTTCCATGGAGGACGAGGGGATATAAAAAGGCTGAAAGAATAATGATCTGATTATAATCGCTATTACTAAAGCATAAGAAATTGTCTTTATATTATCTAAAATTATATAAATATATTTTTTATTCATTAAAAAGTTATTAATACTGTTGCTACAATAAATGGGATATCATCAGATAAAGAAAGATAAATTTTAAATATTTTATCTTTTAAAATTTTCTTGACAACTTTTAAGCTATTTCCCTTAATTATTATTTCTGGCTTTCCTTGTAAATTATTTTTAACTTCAATTTCATTAAAATTGAGACCTTTAGATATACCTGTACCTAAGGCCTTAGAAAATGCCTCTTTAGCTGCAAATCGTTTTGCAAAAGAGGCAATGCTATCTTTTTTTTTAGTGCAATAAATAATTTCATTTTTAGAAAATAATCTTTTTTTTAATAAACTATTTTTTTTAAACACTTTCTTAAATCTGCTGTGATTTACTACATCTGTACCTATGCCGAATATGTTAATCATTTTATTATTTTCTTAAATTTTTTTATTGCCGATGGAAGTCCAACATAAATTGACTCACCAATCAGAAAATGACCTATATTGAATTCTTTTATGTATTTTAATCTAGAAAGAATTAAAGCAGACTTATATGTAAGTCCGTGACCGGCATGGATATTCAGCCCCAAACCATGAGCATAATAAATAGCTTTTTTTAATTTTATATATTCATTTTTGTAGCTTTTGTTATGATTTATTAAATTACAAATTTTGCCTGTATGAAATTCTATACTATCGACATTTAAATCTTTAGATTTTTTTATATCACTAATTTTTGGTTCAATGAATAGACTTACTTGTGAACCATTTTTTTTAAGTTTATATATAATCTTTTTTAAAAATTTAGTTTTATAATTTAAATTTAACCCACCCTCAGTTGTAACTTCTTCTCTTTTTTCGGGCACAATACAAATAAAATCAGGCTTATGCTTAAGGGCAATTTTTACCATTTCGGTTGTTGAAGCAATTTCTAAGTTTAATGGAATTTTTAATTTAGTTTTAATTTTTTTTAAATCACTTTCATTTATGTGTCTTCTGTCTTCTCTTAAATGAATTGTAACTGAGTCTGCTCCACTTTTCTGAGATAACAAAGCTGCTCTTAAGGGGCTTGGGTAAATTTCTCCTCTCGCGTTTCTAACGGTTGCGACGTGATCGATATTTACACCCAGTTTGATTCTGATCATTAAAGCCCTCGACTACCTGGCTTAATAGGTTTTATAGACAATAAATCTTTAGGAAGATTTTTTTCATCATAAGTAGGAATATTTATTTTAACTTGTGAAACTATTTTATCTTTTATACTAGATTGATTATTTGATCTGTCTATTATGCACGAATAACCTATTATATTTGCTTTTGCTTTTGTAACTAGTTTTGAGCATTCTAAACTAGATTTTCCAGTTGTAATAACATCTTCAACAATTAGTACATTAGAACTCTCTTTTATAATAAAGTCTCTTCTTAGAGAAAATTCTCCATTTACTCTTTCTGAAAAAATTGTTTCAACTCCTAGTAGTTTACCAATTTCATATCCGATTATAATTCCACCCATTGCTGGTGAAAGTATTAGGTCAATTTTTGGAAAAGAAGATTTAATTTTTTCCACTAAAGACAAACACATTATTGAAGCTTGTTTGGGTTTACTTAATAACTGTGCACACTGAACGTACTGAGAGCTACGCAAACCTGAAGATAAAATGAAATGCCCGTCTAGAAGGGCGTTAGTTTCTTTTAAAATTTTTAAAGATTCTTTGAATGAAAGCATTTTTTTTCTCTTTATGACGTATTATTTTAAAATTTAAATTCTTTTGTTTTATCTGGCTTATCAAGTTTGTAAAGTTTTTTAAATCTTTAATTTGCAGATCAAATGAAAATTGCAGGTATTCTTTTTTTTTTTGCAACATTTCCACATTTATAATATTACTGCCATTTATTCCAATCAATGTACTTATTTCTCCTAACACGCCAGGCTTATGTGGCAAATCAATTACAAGAGTAGAGGAGTATATTTTACCTTTGTTTAAATTTTTATCTAAATATCTGTCCTGCCAATAACGCCTTATTGCAGCTCTGGCCTTCCCAGTTTTTGAAGACGAGATCCAATGTAAAGACGGTGAAACTTTCTTAGAATTTATAATTTTAACCATATCTCCATTATTTAAAGCTGTCTGTAGCGGAAGATCTTTTCCATTAACATGACAACCAATTGCTGTATCACCAATTTTAGTATGTACAGCGTAGGCAAAGTCTATAGGTGTGGCATTTCTTGGTAATTTTATAACTGCACCTTTGGGAGTAAAACAAAAAACGTTATCTTGAAACATTTGAAGTTTTGTAAATTCATAATAATGTTCAGGACTATTACCATTTTCGATTATTTCAACTAGGTCACGCAGCCAATCATATTCGGTCCAAGTCAGATCAGAAAATTTTTCTGATGATTTATATTTCCAATGAGAGGCTATTCCTCTTTCTGCAAATTCATGCATATCTTGAGTTCGTATTTGAATTTCTATTCGATGTTTTTTTGGACCAATTATAGAAGTGTGTATTGATTTATATTTATTTATTTTAGGTGTAGAAATATAATCTTTAAATTTACCTGGTATAGCAGAGTATCTACTATGAAAAATTCCTAAAGTTTTATAACACTCATCAACGTCTTTAAGTATAATTCTGAAACCTACTATATCTGTTAATTGTTCAAGAGAAATTTTTTTATTTTGTATTTTTCGCCAAATTGCAAAGGGAGTTTTTTTTCTTCCAGCTATTAGTGCGGTAACACCATTTCTCTTTAATAGTTCAGTTAACTCTTCTGATATTTCGTTAAATGGATCTACTCTGTTATCATTTATAAATCTAAGTCTTTCAGTTATTAAGTCTCTAGCTTCTTTGTTTAAAACTGAAAAAGATAAATCTTCAAGTTCATCTCTAATTCTATTCATTCCCATTCTGTCAGCAAGGGGAGCGTATATTTCCATTGTTTCTTTTGCTTTTCTTATTTTTTTTTCTTCATCTTTGACAAAAGATATTGTTCTCATGTTGTGTAAACGATCCGCTAATTTAACGAGTAAAACTCTGATATCTTTTGATGTAGCAAGAATTAATTTTCTAAAGTTCTCTGCCTTTGAGTTTTCTACGGCTTGGTTTTCAAGAGCAGAAATTTTAGTAACACCCTCAACAAGATCTGCAACTTCTTTTCCAAATTCTTTTTCTACACTGCTGTATGTAACTTTTGTATCTTCTATTGTATCATGCAATAAACCTGTAGCTATAGTGGCACTATCTAATTTTAATTCTGTTAATATTTTTGCTACTTCAATTGGATGAATAATATAAGGCACGCCCTCTTCTCTTTTTTGATTTTTATGTGCGTTTAGAGCAAAATTATAAGCTTTTGTAAGAGTTAAGGGATTTAAATATTTATTATAAGATTTTACTTTATTTATTAATTCTTCGTTATTAATCATTACTCTAATATAGCACTTTCATTCAATCTTGTAATCTCATTCCTTGATTGAAGTGGAAGACTTTTTATTAAAATATCTATTTTTTTATTACTAATTGGGTGTCTCCAATTGGGGCAAATTTGAGCTAGGGGCAATAATACGAAATTTCTATTATAAGCTCTCGGATGAGGAAGCACTATTTTTTTTGTATTAAGCTTTAATTTATTAAAGTCAATAATATCAATGTCACAAGTTCTTGGTTCATTTTTTACAGTTTTAAGTCTCCCCATTTTTTTTTCAATTGTAAAAATTTTTTTAATCATGCTTTCAGGTGAACCATTAAAAACAACAGATAAAGCAATATTAATAAATTTTGGATTTTTTTTATTTGGGTAAGATGGAGTTTCAAAATAATTAGAACTTTCAAGTGGAATAATATTTGTTAACTTCAGTAATTGAATAGATTTTTTGATATTTTCAAATCTATCACCAAAAATAGAATTTAAATTTGACCCGATACTTAAAAAAATCATTTGTTAGTTTTGTTAAAAATTCTAGATTTTTCTCTATTCCAATCTCTAGTTTTTTTTACTTGTCTTTTATCAAATAATTTTTTACCTTTTGCTACTGCTAATTCAATTTTTGCTTTTCCTTTAGAAAAATATAATTTTGTAGGAATAATTGTAAGTCCGTCTTGATTTATCTTTCCAATCAATTTATTTATTTCTTTTCTATTAAGAAGAAGTTTTCTTTCACCTTTGGGGTCATGATTGTTATAACTAGATTGTCTATATAGAGGTATATGGGAATTAATTAAAAACATTTCTCCGTTTTTATCTACCGCATAAGAATCTGCTATGCTTCCCTTTCCTTCTCGTAGTGATTTAACTTCTGAGCCCCTTAAGGCTATGCCCGCTTCAAGTAATTCTTGAAAAAAATAATTAAAACTAGCTTTTCTATTTAGGCAAATAATTTTTTGTCCAGTACTTGATTTAATTTTCATTAAATTAATTTAGCAAATTCAAGGGCTTCTTTTACAGAAATTTTTGTCTCTCTCATTAAACCTACTAGAGGAAGTCTTACATCTTCGGGAGAAATTTTTAATAAAGATGCTGCATACTTTACTGGGGATGGGTTGCTCTCTATAAAAAGAGCTTTGTGTAAAGGTGTTAGTAGATTATTAATTTCAACAGCTTTACTTTGTAAATTAGAATCATTTTTTTTCATTAATGCATTTTGAAATTCCGCACATAGCTTTGGTGCAATATTGGCTGTTACGCTTATACATCCTGACCCCCCTCTTTTGTTGAATTCAAAAGCATTATTATCTTCACCAGTAAGCTGAATAAATTCTTTGCCCATTGTTTTTAATTGTTGATCCACTCTATTAAGATTTCCTGTTGCATCTTTGACACCAACAATATTTTTTAACTCAAATAACCGCGCCATTGTTTCAACCGTCATGTCGATTACAGAGCGAGATGGAATATTGTAAATAATTATAGGTATTCCAACTTCGTCATTAATTTTTTTATAATGTTGGAAAAGACCTTCTTGTGTGGGTTTGTTATAATAAGGAGTAACTATTAACAGGCCGTCAGAACCAGCTTTTTCTGCATATTTTGATAGCTCAACAGCTTCTGTAGTTGAATTAGAACCTGTTCCGGCAATAACTGGTATGTTACCTTTGCAGTTTTTTACTGATATTTGTATAATTTTTTTATGCTCCTCATGTGTCAATGTAGGTGACTCGCCGGTAGTGCCCCCTGGAACGACTCCATGTGTCCCATTTTTAATATGATAATCTATAAGGCGGGCATAATTTTCCTCGTCTAGCCTGTCATTTTTGAACGGTGTTATTAATGCGACGATTGATCCTTTAAACATAAAATAATATAAGGTAATTAAAACTACCTTAAACTTATGCTTATTCGTATAATTAGTCTAGTAATTTTATTAAACATTTCAACTGTTGGAGTAATTTTTTCTGCAGAAAATAATGGTTTTATTTATCCTAAAAAAAAACCCTCCATTTTTAAGAAAACTATTACTAAAGAAAAACTATTAAAATCTTCTTCTATAATCCCACAAAAAAAACCTGAAACAAAAAATAAAGATAAAAAAGAAGCCAATAATTCAAATACAAAGCAGCAAAAGAAAAAGCCAGAAATAAATGAAACTAAAAAAGAAAAAATAGTTAAGATAAATAATAATAATTTTTTTATTTACCCAAAAAAAAAACCTGTCGCTTACAAGTCCTCAGAACAAACAGTAAAAAAATCTGAAATTTTGAATCAAAAAGATTTTGAAACATCGAAAGAAATTTTTAAGTTAATAAGAGCTGGCAAATGGAATTCTGCTTTAAAAATGTCAAAAAAAATTAAAGATAAAGATTTTAAGACTTTAATTAATTGGATGTATTTAAAAACTAGTGGCAATAGAGGAACATTCAATGACTATAAAGTATTTATTGAAAAAAACTCTGAATTTCCAAGAATTAACAGGCTAAAATATTTAGCAGAACACAAAATATATCTAAGAAATAATTCACCAACTTCAATAATAAATTGGTTTGAAAAGAATCCTCCTGTTAGCGGTATGGGAAAAATTAAACTTGCAGAAGCTTATTTAGAACAAGGTAATACTGAAGAAATTTCTGATTTAATTAAAGATGGATGGAAGACAGCAGAAATAAGAAAAAATGATTTGAGTTATTATAGGGCTAAGTTTAAAAAATTTTTAACACAAGATGATCATATTAGAAGAGCTAGTTATCTAGCTTGGCAAAGTAAATACTGGGATCTTAAAAGAATGCTTAAATATCTCCCTAAAGACGAAAGAGCTTTGTATAATGCTAGACAAATTTTAATGAGCAATTCTTATGGGGTAGATAATTCTATATCAAATGTACCTAATCATTTGAAAAAAGATATAGGGCTTGAGTATGATAGGTTAAAATGGAGAAACCGCAGAGGAAGGTTGGAGCCTTCGCTTGAAATATTATATGAAAATGGAAACAAATCTGAAGATGACCTAGTAAGAGCTGACCTGTGGTGGAAACAGAGAGAAAGCATAGTAAGAACATTAATTTATAAAAAAAGATATAAAACAGCGTACAAAGTTGCAAGCGAACATTCATTAACTTCTGGTTCAGAGTTTGCAGAAGCAGAATGGCTATCTGGATGGATAGCTTTATCTTTTTTGAAATCAGGAGAATATGCGGTTAGCCATTTTGAAAATTTTTATAACAACGTTGGTTATCCGATAAGTTTAGCTCGTGGTGCATATTGGCTTGGAAAAAGTTATAAAGGATTAGGCGATCAAAAAAAAGCGAACGAATATTTTAACGAAGGATCTAAATTTCCAACTACTTATTATGGTCAGTTAAGCTTTAATGAAATTAATCCTGGTGGAAAATTTGAGCTCTTGGACAACACAAATTATACGAAAGATTATGAAATTGAATTTAACAAAAATAGATTAATAAAATTAATAAATATTCTTAATGAATTAAATCAAACGCAGTACGGTAAAGATATATTCAAACATTTAGCCCAATTAAATATAGAAGAAGGAAGCGAGGTATTGGCTGCAAAACTGGCTACAAAAGTTGAGAGATATGATTTTGCAATCCAAATTTCTAAAAAAGCTTCTTATGAACATAGATTTTATAATCAATTCAACTATCCAATAATATCAACGCCAAGAGAAATTAATAATAAATTGATGCCAAGACAAGAAATGATTTTAGCAATCATCAGGCAAGAAAGTGAATTCGACAAAAAAGCAAATAGTTATGTTGGGGCAAGGGGTATGATGCAATTAATGAAATACACAGCTAAAATAGTAGCAAAACAAGCTAAGCTACCATATAGAATAAGTAAATTAACTTCCGATCCAGAATACAATATTAAGCTGGGATCTTACTATTTTGATTCTTTACTAGAAGATTATAATGGAGTCTATCCATTTGCTATAGCAGCGTATAATGCAGGCCCTAATAGAGTCAAAACATGGAGGAGAGTTAATGGTGATCCTGTAAAAAATGAAATAGATTATGTAAATTGGATTGAGCTTATAAGATTTAAGGAAACTAGAAATTATGTGCAAAGAGTTTTAGAAAACATTAATGTTTATAAATACATGGTCAATAAACAACCAGTTAATATAGAGAAATTTTTTAAATAAATATTATTTTGATGAGATATAGAAAACCAAAGATAAGTATTATCGTTAACTGTTATAATGGTGAAGAATTTATAAGAGAGAGTATAGAAAGTATTTTAAAACAAACTTATAGTAATTGGGAGGTAATTTTTTGGGATAATAAGTCGCAAGATAGAAGTAAAGAAATATTCAAATCTTTTAGAGACAAAAGATTGAAATATTATTATTCAAAAAAACATACCTCCTTATACAAAGCAAGAAATCAAGCTTTATTAAAAGCTACTGGTGAATTTATATCTTTTTTAGACACAGATGATTTATGGACAAAAAATAGATTAAAAAAACAAATTAATCATTTCAAAGAAAAGAATATAGGCCTTGTGTATAGTAACTTCTGGTTATTTAAAGAAAATTTAAAAAAAAAAAAATTATTTAAGAATAATTTCAACAAAGGTATAGTACCAAGTAAGAATATTTTAATTAATTATGATGTTGGAATACTTACTATTTTAATCAAAAAAAATTATTTATTAAAATTAAAAACCAAGTTTGATGAAAGAACATCTCATATAGGCGATATGGATTTAATTTGGAAATTATCAAAAATATGTAGATTTAAAGCAATTAATGAGCCCTTGGCTTATTACAGAATCCATAATAACAATTTATCATCAACGAAACGTGGCAATGAAATTTTAGAATTAAAAAAATGGATTATTAAAAATAAAAAAAAATTAAATAACGAGGAAATAATCTTTATGAAGAATAAAATTGCCTACAAAACTTTTCTTAGCAAAAAATTACAGGATTCCTATATAAAATGTTTGAGTTTTGTGTGTAAATCTAACAGCTTTAAATTAACACTTAAAAGTTTGATAATACTATTTAGTCCAAAATGGCTCTTGAAAAATAAATTATGGTTCTAAATTTTATGGCGGAGGCTATTGGATTCGAACCAATGGTACAGAATTAACTATACGGCAATTTAGCAAACTGCTGGATTAAACCAACTCTCCCAAGCCTCCGTTAAAATGAAAATTTTATTCAATTTCATTTAATTCTTTATTTAATTTTATAATAAACTGTTTGATAGTTTTAGCATCTTCTTTAGATAAAATTCGATCTTTTTTAAGCCCGGATTCAACCTCTTTTCTAATTTTACTTTCTATGGAATTAAGGTTTTCTTTAGATTTAATATTCTCTACTTGGTTTTTAAATTTGTTGATTTGTAGCTTAACTGTAAACTCAAATAAAAGATAAAAACACAAAAAAACAAATAACGTTTTGTAAACGAAAATTCTCATAATTATTTAAACCTATTTCTTTTTATAAATTTCATATACTTTAACGTTCTTATATGAAAAATCATCAATTAGTACAAAGTTTAACGGTATTTCATACTTATCGTTTATGTTGATATTCACCTCATATATAAAATTATTGAATATATAATCTGCTTTATCATATTCTTGACCGACAAGATTGATTTTTTTTCTTTCGGTTGGAGTTAAAAAATTAAAGCTTCTAACAATAGGCATCCAGCTTGCAGTTGCAATATTTATAATAGCTGAATTGTCTTTCTCCAGCCTTAGTACTTGTTTTAAGAATTTTACATTTGCTAACCCCCAATAATCAACTTCAAACTTCCTATGTATTTCTTTTCCTGCGAAATTATTAAAGTACAGATTTTGATAAGGGTGAATTTTATACATAGTTATTGATATAAAGATAAAATATACAATAGCTGAATATGGTAATAATCTTTTAATTTTTTGTTTATGTTTTAACAATTTTAATATTTCATTTATTGAGAAAATAGAAAGATAAATCATTAGAGGGTATAAAAAATAAATATGTCTCCATCCTGTATATAAAGTAGAATTAGATTTTATTATTAAAAATAAGAAAGTTGTTATTAATAAAAATAAAATAACATCAAATTTTTCATTAACATTACTCCATAGATCATCAATTTTATTATCTTTTTTAATATCTTTAATGTTTAAAAAGTTAACAGTTAGTTTTTTTCCAACAAAGAAAAAGCCAATTATAAAGAAAATTTGGTACAAAAAAGGAGTACTTATAAATATCCATTTGAATAAATAGTGCCAAGGAATATTTACTGTTTTAATAAATTTTGAGTCATACAATATATAGAATTCATGCGGGTAATTAGATAGAGCTTGAATTGCATATAAAAAATTATTTAATGGATTTGACCATAAATATGGCCATAGAATGATTGTAAATAAAAAATAAAGAAAAATTGATAACATGTAATAACTAATATTTTTTTTGAAGTACTTTTTATTTGAGATCGAAGAAAGAATAAAAAAAGAAATAAAAAAAATTATGATTGCTATGCCAATACCTCTTGCTGCTGTTGCAACAGCACAAAATAAACTAAAATAAATAATATTTTTTAAATTAACTTTTTTTAATATTTTATAAAAAAAATAAATTGCAATCAAAAACAACGACATAAAAATTATGTCTTTATTGTTAAAGAATGAGTTAGCAAATATTCTTGGAGACAAAACCAATGCCGTTGTTCCTAAAAGGGCAAACTTATCATTAAATCTTTCTAAAAGAAGTCGGTAAAAAAAGATCAATGAAATGAAAAAAATTAAAAAAGTAAACAAATGCCTTAAATGGAAGATTTTATTTGGTTCTGATACTTTAAATAATACTTCAATAAAGCAAATGGGGAGGTCAAATATTACTCCATAAATAAGATTTTGAGGATTTAATTCATTAAAATTAAAACCTACTACATTTATATTACTATAAATTTGGTAAAAATTTTCTGAGAATTCATTGTTAGGAAAGAAATCTATTATATATTTCAACCAATAGAATCCCATCATTCTATGAAATTCCTCATCTACTGAAATGCCGTAATCCTTATATATGCTAGCTCCAAGGATTAATATGATAAAAAAATATGCAGTAGCAGTGTATCTGCTAAGTATTTTTAACGTTTTTTCCATAATATTTTAAACTTTATTTTTTTATCAATAACTACTATTAACGTAAATTAATATGTTAAAAAATAAAGAAATAATTAAAAATAGTGAATCTAAGCCAGAAGTTAAACAACTTTTCACTGAAACTGAGATACAACAACTTATTGGTTTATACGACAAACTGCCTGTTACAAAGCATAACAAAATACAAAAAGTAATTAAGAAAAGATGGCTACAAGATTTTGATACGAAACTAGATAAATTATATAAAGAAAAATTAAAAAGTGTTTTAGGGGATTTTCAAATGGACAATCTCAAAACAGATGAAGGATCAGACATATTTGGCCTATTTCAAGAAAGCTATAATCCATTGAAATTACACGTAGATAGTGGTTTTTATGAAGACAATGTAATCTACAAACAAACTTTGGTTCCTCTATCACCTTTTGGGGAAACTATAGTTTATAAAAATCGTTGGTATGGAACCTCAACAAATTTTACTATAGATAAAGATGAATTATCGTTAACCAACAAAAAAGTAATTGGAAAAAATTCTAATTCAAATGAACATAATAAAATATTTGGAAATAAAGATTTTAACGAAGATGATTACAATAAATATTTAAAACACGAAAATATTAATAACTTAAAGGGATTGGAAATAGAGAAAGTATATAAGTGGAAAATTGGTGAAATATTAATTTTTGATAGAACGCACCTGCACAGTTCATCTTGCAATATTAAAACTAAAAAGTTAGGTCTGACAACTTTCACGAAAAAATAATTAAAAAAATGGATCCTCAAATTTACACTCTACATAGAGAAAATGAAAAGGAACACTGGTGGTACAAAGGCAGAAGAAAAATAATTTCATCTCTAATTAACGATTCTATTAAAAATAAACAGAATATTTCAATTCTTGATTTTGGTGCCGGGAGTGGAACAAACTCAATTATGCTTTCAAAATATGGTGATGTTTATTTGTACGAAAAAGACAAAAAGTCACAAGAATATTTGAAAAAAAAATTTGAAAATATAAAAAATATATTCATTCTTGAGGAAATTGATAAGAGCAAATTATTTGACCTTGTTGTTGCGACAGATGTAATAGAACACATTGAAAAAGATAATGATATTATAAAATATTTATCAGGATTAATAAAAAAAAATGGAAACATTTTGCTCACAGTTCCTGCTTATAATTTTTTGTACAATGAAAGAGATAAATTTTTAGGTCATTTTAGGAGATATAATACTAAAATGATAAAAAATATAACTGAACAGTACTTTAAAACAATAAAATTAAGTTACTATAATTTTTTTCTTTTTTTTCTTAGTCTAGTTTTGTTTACTATGATAAAAATTTTGAAAGTTAAATCTTTTATTACATCAGCTGAAAAGACACCAAATTCTACACTTAACAATTTTTTCTGTTACATTTTTTCTTCTGAAAAATTTTTTCTTAAATACATAAATTTTCCATTTGGTAATTCAATTGTTTATTTAGCGAAAAAAATATAAGCTTAACAGTATTCTATAATGAAAAAAATTACTGTATTAATACCCTGTTACAATGATTGGGACTGTCTTAATTTGTTGATACCGTCAATAGACAGCCATATTGAAAAATTAGATATAGATTTTGATCTTTTGATTATTAATGACTGTTCGTCTATTGTAAATAATCTTAGTTTAAAAAATGTTAAAAATATTAATTCTATTAAAATCTTAAATTTAAAAAAAAATGTTAAAGCACAAATTGCAATCGCAACAGGTCTTGAATATTTAAAAAACAATAATTTTGTAGGTGGCATAATTGTAATGGATGCTGATGGGCAAGATGATCCAGAAAATATAATTGAAATCGTAGAAAATATAAAAATTAATCCGCTACAAACTATTACAATTAATAGACTATCAAGATCCGAAACACCAACCTTTGTTTTTTTTTATTATATTTATCTTTTTTTAACTAGTATTTTTATTTTAAAGAACTTCAAACACGGTGTTTATACTTATATTCACTCTAGTTCTTTGCAGGAGTTATTTAAAGATAATTCAATTAATTATGCCTATGTTGGTGCTGTTGCTAAATTTCTCAAATATAAATTCAAAATTAAAAAACCTCGTTACAAAAGATATACAGGCAATAGTCAAAATAATTTCTTTTCTTTATTAAATTATGCTTTTAAAATTTTAAGTATTTTTAAATATAGAATTTTAATCAATTCAATAATTATAGGTTTTTTAACTTTTTCTTTTTTTGGATTATCAACTTTATCATTTCTAATTAATTTAAATCTTATATTTTTTAATTTAATAGTATTTTGGGTTTTTTTTAAAAATATCAATATTCTTAAATTCAATAGATTAGAAAATATAAGAGATTTAGAAAAAATTGATTTATAGAATTTTCAACTAACTGCTTATGAAAAGAAATTTATTTAAAGGATCGTTGTATACTGTTGGTGCATCCCTTTGGTGGGGAATTATAGGTGTGTTATATTTTAAATTCGTTTCTTTCGCGTCTGCTTTAGAGCTGGTGATACACAGAACTATTTGGACAGCTTTATTATTGATTATTACTACTTCATATTTTTCTAAATGGAATGAATTAAAAAGAGTTATAAAAAAAAAGTTTAATATTTTTATTTTGCTTATTACCGGTCTTCTTGTTTCGATTAATTGGTTTACATGGCTTTATGCAGTTCAAACTAACAATCTTTTAGACTCAGCATTAGGTTATTATATCTTTCCTATATTTAGTGTTTTTTTAGGTATTATCTTTTTAAAAGAAAAATATAATAAAAATAAAATTATATCTGTACTTTTAGTTGTTGTCGCATTAATTTATTTACTGATTAAATTGGGTGAGGTTCCTTGGATTGGTCTTACCGTAGCTATCACTTTTAGTTTATACGGATTAATTAGAAAAAAAGTTAAAGTATCTTCAGACATAGGATTACTGATTGAGACTTTGCTCATAAGCCCAATAGCTATAAGTTTATTTATTTTTTTAGTTAAAAATGATGCAAATATTTTTTCTTTAAATGAACCAATTTTATCTTTTTATTTATTTTGGGCAGGTCTTATGACCTTAATACCTCTCTTTTGGTACACAAAAGGCTTCAGCCTTATAGGAATTGGTCCTGCTAGTATAATTTTTTTTTTAACCCCTACGGCTCAATTTTTTTTAGGATTATATTATTTTAATGAACCTTTGATTTTAGATGAATTAGTTTCTTTTATATTCATTTGGCTCGCCGTTATAATTTATTTAAATGAATTACGTAAAGAATAAATTGATATCATTATCAAAGGAACTAATACTGATATAGCAAAAGATATAAATAATAAATTTCCAATAATTAAAGAATTAAATAAATTTTTTGGAATTAAATTCCCAACTAGAATGCTGCTTTGGAAATCCATACTTGGAAAAAATAGCAACCCGGATATAAGTCCACAAAAAATAGATGTTGCTGCTAATTTTGAATTAATTTTCTTATTAAAAAAACCATAAAATATAGTAATCACTGCAGCACAGCATAATAAGTCTGCTAATAAAAATAAATACAAAATGCTATAACCTTTAGATGCTAAAATAAAAACTAATACACTCAAAAGTAAAATTATTAAATTAGCTTTATCTTTAATATTTTTTCCACATAAAGATCTATTGACTTGATCTCCATTGACTATAATTAAACTTGATATAGCATTAATTAATGTATCTATAGTGCTTAATGTAAGTGACATTGCTAAAATTAATATACCTATAATTATAATCGAACTTTTGTTATTAAGAACTAAATCAAAGAAAGCTAGGTCAGGTATAACTTTTTGATTTAAAGAATAAGATATAAGTCCTGTATATCCCATCCAAAAAACAATAAAGAAAATAATTATTGAAGAATAAATTAAACTAGATTTTAAAATAAAATTATTTTTTGCAGAAAATACTCTTTGCCAATTACCTTGATGAAACAAATTTGTTGCTGCTACTGCAATAAAAAAAGTTAACCCAGCTGTATAATTTGGTAAATAATTTTTATCAATTAGACTTGGTGAATTTATTTTGATCAATTCATAACTTGGTGATTCTATATTTCCTAAGATCATAAATACTGATATTAAAATAATTAACAATATAAAAATAAATTGATATTTGTCGGTAATAATTGAAAGTTTAAATCCACCTCTCAGTATATAGAGTAAGCATATAATCAAAGTAACGCCAGCTGTAATCCACAAGGGTACTTGGGAAATAAAATTTAATAAAGATGCTATTGCTGTCACTTCAGCTATTAAAAAAATTGTCAGATAGAATAATATTAGAAATAAACTAATTTTCAGTATTCCTGTTCCAAATCTTTTTTTAATGAATTCAGTCAATGTTAGTCCGTTAGGAAATTCTTTTCTTATTTTTGGACCAAAATTATATAAAAATAACATTGGAGCAGCCGTTCCTAAAGCGTAGCCAATTACAGCTCCTATACCTCCCCAAGTTGCAGCTGAGGCTGGTCCAAACAAGATCCAAGCTCCGAGGGCAGATGCAGTTAAACTAGCAGTTAGTGAAAATGTATTTTCGTCTCTATTTCCAACAATATAATTTCTATTATTTGAAATTTTTTTAGAATTTAAAAAACCTAATCCAATAAAAAATAGACCAACTAAAACTGTTACCGTTAATGATGTTTGTACTGATATATATATTTTTTCCATATTCCCTTACTGAATTACCGGTCAGGTTCGTCGGGTATAATCTCAGTCTTTTAGACACCCCGTGATTGCTATATCTCACCTTATTACAAATTTGTCAACTTTTATTTATTGGATATGTTTCTCAAAACATTTGGTATTTAAGATTATTTTTTTTTTTTTTAATTTGCTTATAAAATCATCCGTTATTATATATTTTTTTGATAACCAGTAATTATTATAATCAGATCTATTATTTAAATTTTCGATGTACGCGTTATATCCGTCACTTTTTCGAGCAAAATCAAGTGAACCTAGAGACCTTGGAAAAGATCTTTTTTCAAAAATTGGTAATAAATTTTCTTTTTTTAAAAAAAAGTTTTCAACTTTTGGATGAAGAGAAACGTTTGGTAATTTTTTTAACTTAATAGCCCAAGGAGAATGAATTATTCTTTTATCCCACAAACAAAAATCTTTTTTATTTGGAAAAAAATTCTTTGATCTTAAAATTCTTAAATTTGCAATAGAATTATCAAAATTTTCATTTTTAATTAATTTTTTAATAATTTTTTTAAACAACTTTAGAGGAGACATATAAAAATGGGAGCCCCTAAGAAATTTTATACCTCCTGAATTACCTTCTGTAGATTGAAAGAAAAAACCTCCTCTAATTTGAAATGTTTTTTCATTTTTGCTTAAAGAATAGTTTTTTTGATCATCAGAATGCCATCCAGTGTAAGCATGCTTGTTATAACTTATACTACTTTCTCCAGAGTAGATAAGTTCCTCTGTTTCTAAAAGTTCTTTATAAATATCTAAAATTTTATTACTTAAAAAAACTGAAGAAAATACTTCGTCGTGTAAGAAATCTATTATAAGAGGGTGTTTATCTAAAAAAATTTCGTGTAATCTTATAATTAGATCATCTTTTGTTTTGCTGTCTTTGATTATTGGACTTATAAAATCAATAAAATCATTTAATGATTTTATTTCGATATTTTTATTTTCACACTTCGCTATAATATTATTTTTTAAGTCAATGTATTTTTTTTTAATTAAAAATGAATTATTAATTTTTTCTTTATTTATCGTATAGAGGAAGTTTATTTTTTTTTGAACTAATTCTAAAGTTCTATTTTCTATGATTGAATTTTCATTTGCACTAAAAAAGTTTTTTATATTTATAACACCATTTTTTATAAATTCATTTTTATGTGCGTTCATTCTTTTTATTATGCATTTTATTTAGATTTTTTCTATATGATTTTATTTTATTATTAGATCTTTATTATTGGTGAATTTATTATGCCAGCAGTATCTATCTTTGAAGAGTGTTCTCTTCTCATCCTCCAGCTATTATTTATTCCTGCTTGAGCTAAACTAATAGAGTCTCTTCCATATTTGGAGTTTGTAAAATCTATAGCTTTCATTAGAGATTTAGATTTATTTTCCATAAGAGGGGTTAACAGGTTCAATTCACTTTTACTGGACTCTTCTAATTTAGATAAAATAATTCCAGTTTTTTGGTAAAAATATCCATATTTATATATACTTTCTAAACCTTTAATCGCATTCTTTACTAATTCTAGACTATTATTTGTAGGTACTGGAAGATCTATACTAATAGAATTTGAATAATATTTTCTATTTTTATCAAAAGGGCTTGTCCTGATAAATATAGTTATTGTTTTTGTTGTTTGATTATCGTTCCTAATTTTTTCAGCTGCGTTTAAACAATGTGTAGTAACAGACTCTTGTAATTTTTCTAAACTTTCTACTTTTCTTCCAAATGATCTTGATACGCAACAGCTTTGTCTTTTTGTTTCTTGTGTTTCTAAGTCAATGCATGAAATTCCTCTTAACTCCATTACTGTTTTTGCACCGAGAACATTTGTGCTTTTTTTTACCCAAGTATTAGAAATATTTTTTAATTTGTAAGCCGAGTCTATTCCGTTTTTTATATATAATTTCGATAATTGTTTTCCAACTCCCCAAATATCTGAGATATAAAAATTTTTTAAACTTTTGTCAATATTTTCTTTTAAGTATATTACACCAGTTTTATTTTTTTTAGCTATATGATTAGCGACCTTACTTAGTGTTTTTGTATTTGAAATACCAACGCTTGTTGGTATGCCTGTCCACTTTAAAATTCTTTCTCTTATTTCTTTTCCATAATTTTCTACTTCTTTATCTTCTACGTGTGATAAATCAACAAATGCTTCATCAATTGAATAAATTTCAATTTTTTCTGAGAAAGATTTTAAAGTTTTCATTACTCTTCTAGAGATGTCTCCGTATAACGCATAGTTTGAGGAAAAAATATGAACATTGTTTTTTTTAACAAGCTCTTTAACTTTAAAATACGGTTCTCCCATTTTAATTCCAATTATTTTTGCCTCTGTAGATCTCGATATGACACATCCGTCATTGTTAGAAAGAACAACAACAGGTTTGTTGTTTATCTTCGGGTTAAATAATCTTTCACACGATACATAAAATGAATTGCAATCTATTAAAGCAACTTTATTTTTTTTACTGCTGTTTGTGTATGACATAAGTCACTACTCCCCAAACTACTATTTCTGGATTTTCTGTAAGATTAATTTTATCTAATATATTTTTCGATCCTGAGGTAAGGTAACTAACTCCTTTTTCTTTAACTAAAGTTTTTACAACAAGTTCTTCATTTACGTTTGTTATTACAGTTGAAAAATTTCGTGGGTCTATACTCTTGTCTACTATTAATAAGTCTCCATCATAAATTCCAACGTTCACCATGGACTTGCCTTGTACCCTTATAATAAATGTAGCTGGAGCGTTTGTTATAAGATGTGAATTTAAATCAATATCGTCTTCAATATAGTCGGTTGCTGGCGAAGGAAAGCCCGCTCCTACTTTGTGTAAATAAAATGGTATTGTTAGTTTCATAATGTTCTTGCTTTGTTCTTTATAGGTTATAAAACTGCCCCCAGTCAAGTTATTAATTGGGTCAATATGCGTTTAGCAAAAAATTATCAAAATCGGTAAGGTACGTGTAATGAAGAAAATTTTAGCACTAATAACACTACTAGCGTTCACATCTGCAGCTAATGCAGAGTCTAGACTGCAGACAATACAAAAAAATGGTGAATTAAGAGTTGGAACTACAGGTGACTGGGATCCAATGTCAATGAAAGATCCAGCTACTAACAAGTACAAAGGATTTGATATTGACGTGATGAATGAATTAGCAAAAGACATGGGTGTTAAAGTTAAATTCGTGCCCACTGATTGGAAAACCATTGTTTCGGGTATTACAGCAAATAGATACGATCTTTCTACAAGTGTAACTAAAACTCCTAAAAGAGCTGAGGTAGCTGGTTTTACAGAAACTTATTATAAATATGGGACAGTGCCACTGGTTCTTAAAAAAAATTCAAAAAAATTCTCAACATGGAATTCGTTAAATAACAAAGGTGTTACAATTGCTACTACTCTTGGAACATCTCAAGAAGAAAAAGCAAAAGAATTTTTTCCTAAATCTAAACTTAAATCAGTTGAAGCACCTGCCAGAGATTTTCAAGAAGTGCTTTCTGGAAGAGCTGATGGAAATATAACCAGTTCAACAGAAGCCAATAAATTGGTTATTAAGTACCCTCAATTGACAATAGTTAATGATGGGGAAAAAAATCCAGCTTTTTTAGCTATGATGGTTCCTAAAGGTGATAAAGTTTGGAATGATTATGTT
>MDSY01058825.1_pt1 | contig 22788 bp, 20 predicted proteins | sample 811131 | NCBI WGS metagenome assembly MDSY01 (sample SAMN05326643, study PRJNA326480) | marine metagenome | isolation source: seawater | place: Atlantic Ocean: South West | collected 2010 | reverse complement strand
GCACGCCGGACACCTCCATCCTGACGCCTGCGCCGGCGATCAGCCTGCCTCTTCCATGGCGGCGAGCTTGCGCGCCTGGTCTTCCGTGATCAGTGCTTCGATCACGTCCTGCAGCTTGTCACCCGAAACAATCCGGTCCAGCGAATAGAGTGTCAGACCAATCCGGTGATCGGTCACCCGGTTTTCCGGATAATTGTAGGTCCGCACTTTCTGGCTCCGGTCGCCCGAGCCGATCTGGCTGGCCCGCGCTTCAGCGCGTTCGGCATCGGCTTCGGCCCGCTGTTTCTCGTAGAGTCGGATCTTCAGCTGTTCCATGGCCTTGTCGCGGTTGACGTGCTGGGACTTCTCCGAACTGGTCACCACGATGCCGGACGCCAGGTGCGTGATGCGCACAGCGGAGTCGGTCGTGTTGACGTGCTGTCCACCTGCCCCGGACGAGCGCATTGTATCGATACGGATGTCATCCGGCTTGATGTCGATCTCGATGTTTTCCGGTGCGGGCAGGACGGCGACGGTTGCCGCGGAGGTGTGGATACGCCCCTGCGTCTCTGTGGCCGGCACGCGCTGCACACGGTGCACGCCGCTTTCCCATTTCATGTGACCGAACACGCCGTCGCCCGACACGTTCGCAACAATCTCCTTGTAGCCGCCCGCATCGCCCGGCGAAGCATCGACGATATCCACCTTCCAGCCCATCAGCTGGGCATAGCGCGAATACATGCGGAACAGGTCGCCCGCAAAAATCGCCGCTTCGTCGCCGCCCGTCCCGGCGCGGATTTCCAGGACGATGTCCGCAGCATCGTCGACATCTTTCGGCAGGAGAAGGATCTGCATTTCCTCTTCCAGCGCCGGCAGCTTCTCCCTGATTTCCTCGATTTCCATCTCGGCCAGTTCGGCCATGTCCTTGTCGCTGCCGCTGGCCAGCGCCTGGGCCTCTTTCAGGCCCGTACGCGAATTGAGCAGGTCCCTCGCCTTGTCGACGACGGGCTTCAGCTCTGCATGCTCTTTCGACAGGGAGATGATTTCGGCCGTATCCGAGGTCGCGCCCATGCGCGCCTCGACTTCCTCGAACCGATCAATCACCTGCTGGAGGCGGGAATCTGAAATGCTTGCCATGGCGGCTTCTCTAGTGCCGTTTAAGGCAACTGGTAAGCCCCTTCCGGCGGTTCTATGCCAGCGTGAGGATGCGGACCACTTCCTTGCCGGCCAGGATGAACAGCACCAGCGAGGCAAGTGCGAACATCATGAACCGCAGGGTCACTTTCGGCGACAGGACCTGCACAAAGGAGTGCACAACCCGCAGGCCGACATAGGCCCAGGCCAGATAGGTGGCGACATGATCCGCCCCGCCGGTCAGCGCAGCAAAGAACATCAGCGCATAGAAAATCGTCGGCTGCTCGTGCAGGTGATTGTAATTGTCGGCCACCGACCGGACATTCGCCGGCATCTTGTCGACATAAGTGCCAGGATGGCGCGCATCGTCAGGATTGATCTGCGCCTTCTGCATCGCCGGAATGCGCGTCACATACATCCACAGCCACATAACCAGCGTCCACACCACAAGAGCGAGAACAGGGTAAAGAAATCCAACATTGATCGGCATGGGTGCCCTCCCTAAGCACTGTTTTTCTTATACTTACTGCGCATCGCCTTTAGTGAACAGCGTATTGTGAACTTCCTTCCCCTACGAGATGCGCGTGCAGGAAGACCGTGAAAGCGTCGATATCTTCCGAGACCACGCTGTGCCCGCCGGGACGCAGCCACCAGGAGATTCCTGCGGCGGGGTCGAAATCCCCCATGCCTGAAACGGTCAGGCCCGTATGCCCGGTCACCTCATAGGCTGCACTCGCCGCCTCTGCGGCCCGGAACGAGGAGTTCGGGTCAGACCACACATCCCGGCGCCCATTGCCGAGCAGAACCGGCGTCGGCGCGACAAGCGCCAGCAGTTCATGCTGGTCGACGGGAATCTCGTCCAGCCGGTCCAGCCAATCCTGTACTTCCGGCGCCAGCCAGTGCGGATAGGCTTTCGCCATCCGGTCGAGCCGCTCACCTGTGTGCGACCGCGACAGCGAGGCGCCGGCAAACCCTGACTGGTGCGCCACAACCGCCGCGATGCGCCGGTCCCAGACAGCCGCCATCAGGGCGGACTTGCCATGCCGGGAATGGCCCATGACGCCGATCGCCCGCGGGTCGATACGCGGATCGGCATCCAGTGCGTCCACCGCGGCAGAAAAACTGTAGGCCCACGCCATCAGGGCGGAGGTCGGGTTCACCGGCCCGCCCAGCGCCGCCATGGCCTCAGGCGCCTCCTTCTTGCGGTCCGGGATGAAATCCGAGGCATAGAAGCTCGCATAGGCGAGCCCTGCATCGAAGTACCGCTCGACCGGCGCCAGCGCGATATAGCGGCCGAAGATCTGGGTCGCGGCCCAGCCGGGGAAGCCTTCCATCATGCTGCCATCGCAGATCTCACCGTCTGCATTGGTGAGGGGCTCGTCCGGAAAGACGGAGCATGTGTCGGCAAAGGTCTGGCTGATCACCACGGGCACAGGGCCTGAAGCCCTGGGAAAGGCGGTGACCATCATGAACGCGCGGGCGCCCTCGCCGCTGCCGACCGTGATCTTCACTTCCTCCAGCGTGCCACGCCCATCCAGGTAGTCCGGATCGATCATCTGCCAGTCACCGAAGCTGACCGGCATACCCGCTGGCCATGGCCCGTAGAGCACGTCCTCGAACTTCTGTTTCAGGGCTTCACGCTCCGGGCTGCCCTCCGCGGTGATGGCAGGCAGGTCCAGCGCGGGCGCCGGAGCGGGCTTGTTGTCTGTTTCGAGGCTCGCATAATTCATGCCCAGCATCGTGCAGCTCGACATGACAAGCGCCATGACGAGGATCAGGACGAGAAGCGGCAAACGGGCGAGAAACCAGAGAATGGGGCGGATCATCGGCATCCTTTATTCATCAACTGCCTCACCGCTGCGGAACCTACCGATATTCCCTGTCCGGGCCAGCCCGCTCACGAAATAGTGCTTATGCCGTTTGCGCATAACGCTCCCGGTACCGGCGCGAGCCCGGCACGGTGTCGCCGGTATCCAGCTCGATCAGGGCATCCCCTTCCCCGGTCGGCGTGATGACCCTGACATGATCAAGATTGACTATGTGGGACCTGTGCACGCGCACATGATGACCGCCGGCCTCCTCCAGAAGACGTTCCAGCTCCGTCAGCGTCATCCGCGCCAGATAGGTTTTCGTCGGCGTGACCACTTCCACATAATTGGACGCGGCCTTCGCCCAGATCACATCATCGGCGGTCACGAAATAGGTTCGTCCGCCGGATTTCAGCGTCAGCCGGTGACGGTCTTTCGCTTCGCTTCGGGCGGCCTCTGCTTCCATGGCTTTCTGCTCTGCCACCCGGTTCATCCAGAAGATCGCCGCGATCAGCGTGTAGCTGAGCACATCCTTGCGGTATTCATACAGCCACAGCGACAGGTCCGTGAGACCGAAATCGTATGGAAAGCCGAACACAAGCGGGGTCAGCAGTTTTCTGAACCACACCATCAGGAAGATGTGCACCGCGGAGAACGCGACCGTTGCCGCCGCGTGGATCGCCAGGTTCTGGCGCCAGCGGTCTGATGTAAAGGGAAACCGGCTCAACATGAAGGTGATGAACGGCACCATGGCCAGGATCACCAGATGCGATGTTGCCTGGCTCAGCCATGGCAGGTTCGGATGCGTCGAGCCTGCCCGCACAAGGTCGTCATGATCCGAGAGGGATTTCTCGAAAAAGGAGGCGACCATGAACAGAGCGAAAAAGAACCAGGTCCGCCGGTCGGCCCGGGCGTCGGCCCTGATTTCGGGATGCTGCGTCTCGGTCACCATCGCTGTGTCCTGCCACAAACCGCGCACGAACCGGAAGGCTATTGGCGGAATTTCGTCCCGGATCGCCGCCATTCATCCCCGGCGGGGGCCGTTTGTCCCCTGCACCCACCGGATACCCCTTTGCACATGACGCCCGGCCGGGTGCCCATCAGTCTGCGCTCCAGAACAAGGAGTTTCCCCATGACCGAACCGTCTCCGGCGCCCGCCTTCCCCCGCCGCTACGATCTCGACTGGCTGCGCATCATCGCCTTTGGCCTGCTCATTTTCTACCACACCGGCATGTTCTACGTGACGTGGGGCTGGCACGTGAAAAGCGTGCATGTCAGCCCCGGCGCCGAATGGTTGATGATGCTGCTGAACCCGTGGCGCCTCGCCCTGCTTTTCTTCATCTCCGGCGTCGCGCTGCGCTTTGCGGCTGACAAGCTCGGTGGATCGACGCTGGCGCGTGAGCGGGCGGTCCGGCTCGGCCTGCCCATCTTGTTCGGCATGGCGGTCTTCGTCGCCCCGCAAAGCTGGCTGCAGCTGGTGGAGAATGGCGAGTTCAGCGGCAGTTTCTGGCAGTTCTGGCCGCACTATCTCGATTTCGGATCGGCCTTCTCGATCACAACGCCGACCTGGAACCATCTCTGGTATGTGGTCTACCTGCTGGTCTACACGCTGATGCTCGCACCGGTCGCGGGTCCGCTGGCCCGGTTCATGACCGGCACCGGTGCCCGCATCACCGAATTCCTGTTCGCCGGCCGCTGGGGGCCACTCGCCGCCCTTGTCCTGCCGGTGACCCCGTTCATCCTCTACCGCTTCACGCTCGACCCCTATTTCAGGACGACGCATGACCTGACGAATGACTGGGCCAATCATGCCCACAGCCTGACCATTCTGATGATCGGCTTCCTGCTCGCCAAGGACCGCAACTTCTGGAGCGCAATCCGCCGGGCCCTGCCCTTCGCCGTCACGAGTGTGCTGGTGCTCGGCGCGGTGCTCGCCCCACTCTGGGCGAACTGGAACGCCATGGCGGAAAACAGCGACTGGAACTGGCTGATCTGGCCGGCACGCATCGCGCGGATCTTCTATGCCTGGCTGGCCATTGTGACCATGCTCGGCCTCGCCCAGCGCTACCTCAACCGGCCCAGCCGCGTGCTGACCTACATGACCGAGGCGATCTTCCCCTGGTACATTCTGCACCAGACGATCACCGTCATGGCCGGCTACTGGCTGACCCGTCAGGGCCTCGGCGTCTGGATCGAGGCACCGCTGGTGATCCTGGCCACATTCGGCGGCTGCGCCCTGTTGCACGAACTGGTCATCCGGCGCGTCGGTTTCCTGCGGCCCCTGTTCGGGCTGAAGCCGATGATCAAGGCGCGGCGCGTGGCCGTCCCGGCAGAATAGGAGCAGAACAGGACCTGGCGGCCAGAATATGCTTGCCCGGCAGGATGGCGCCGCTAGCTTGCCGGAATGAAACTGGCGCCTCTTCTGATTGGCGGCATCCTCGGCCTCGCCGCGGGTGCCGCGTCCGCCATGGTGATGGCGGGCATGGTCGGCTCCGGCGTGCGCCTGTCAGGCGATGTCGACGTCGAGAACTGGCAGAGCGACTGGACCATCGGCTCCACCGCCGCCAATCCCTGGACGCGGGCCCGCATCGCCCGGCACGGCCTGTTGGCACTGACGAAGGAAGAGGCGGTCTATTTCACCCGGGCGAGTGATGATGACGGCAAGCCGCTCATGGAAGCCTGCACCTACCGGGTCAGCGGCACGGCCATGCCCGCGCTCTGGTGGTCTGTCACCCTGTATGACGGCGACAGCCGCCTGCCGCCCAACACGGACAAAGCCTTGTCCTACGATCTCACCAAGGCGGCCGCCGAAAGCGACGCGGATGCTTGGAGCTTCACCGTCTCCCCCGCCCGCCCGGCTGAAGGCGGCTGGGTCTCGAGCCGGACTGCGGACAAGTTCGACCTGACGCTGCGCCTCTACAAACCATCCGCGGCCTTGCTGTCCGATCCGGAAGCCACCCTGCCCGCGCCCTCTGTCGAGCGGCTGTCCTGCGGAGGGCGAGGATCATGAAAAACTTCCTGACCGGCCTTGCCGCCTTCCTGGTCACCGGCGCGCTGGCGCATTTCGTCGTGCTCAACGCCCTGCCGGGCAAGATCATGTCAAAAGTCCGTGACCGGATGATAGAACGCGGGCTGGCGGAGAATGCCTGGCAGATGACCCCGCGCACCAGCCCGGAAACCCAGACCGTCGTGCGCCCCGCGCCGGACCTTGCCTACGCCATCTGCCTGATTGACCTGTCGGACGGGCCGGTCGAACTCACCGCCCCGGCCTGGACCGATTATGCGTCCCTGTCGGTGTTCGCCGCCACGACGGACAATGTCTATGCGGGCTCGCTCGATGCGCGCACGCCTGGCACACCGATTGTACGGCACGTCATCGTTGCAACGGAAGACCAGTCGGTACCGGAGACCGGTGAAACGGAAATCGTTCGTGTGAAAGCGCCGGAAGCCCTGGCCCTGATCCGCCGTCTCGCCCCAACGCAGGACGCCTATGATGCAGCGGCGGCGCTGATCCCGGAAAGCAGCTGCAAGCCGCTCTAGGACTCACGCAGCTGCGATGGGGACGATATCGTCATAATCTCCATTGTCTTCGACAATATGGAGATCATACTTATTCTGAAGGTTCAGCCAGAAATCGGGGGTTGTCCCTAATGCGCGCGAGAGGCGATACGCCGTATCGGCCGTAACGCTCACGTCGCCATTAATGAGACGGGTAATCCGATTGGCCGGAACATTCACTATTTCCGCAAACCGGCGAGCACTCAGCTCCAGAGGGATCAGGAACTCTTCCTTGAGGATCTCTCCGGGGTGAACAGGATCAAGTTTTACCATCAGATGCCACCTCTCTAGTGATAGTCCACAATTTCAACGTCCGACGGCCCATCCGGGGTCCAGACAAAACAGATACGCCACTGCTGGTTTATGCGTATCGAATGCTGGCCTTCCCGGTCGCCCAACAGCCTTTCAAGGCGGTTACCGGGTGGTGAGCGCAGGTCGTCCAGTATGACTGCAGCATTGACCATGGCCAATTTACGCTGCGCGACACGTTCGAATTGCTGAAACCGCCGTACCCGTTGGCGATTGAACAACGCCTCTGTGTCCCGGCAGGCAAACGAACGTACCATCAATTGATACATAGTACGTAACACGTACTATGTCAAATTATTCCGCCGCGACCTCAGCTTCTTCGCGTTCGGCCCGCAGGCGTTCGGCTTTCTGCTCGACGAGGTCGACTATGTGTTCGATCATGTCGTCGTTGGAGACATTATGGTCAGGCCGTCCGGCCACGAACATCTTGCCGCTTTCCTTGCCGCCGCCGGTAAAGCCGAGATCGGTCAGGGCCGCTTCGCCCGGTCCGTTGACGACGCAGCCGATAATGGACAGCGAAATCGGTTCGTGGATGTGCGACAGGCGCTGTTCCAGAATCTCGACCGTCTTGATCACGTCGAAACCCTGACGGGCGCAGCTGGGGCACGCAACGATGTTCACGCCGCGCGTGCGCAGGCCGAGCGACTTCAGCATTTCGAAGCCGACCTTCACCTCTTCGACCGGATCGGCAGACAGCGACACGCGGATCGTGTCGCCAATCCCGGCCCAGAGCAGCGCGCCCATGCCAATGGAGGATTTGACCGTCCCCGTCCGAAGCCCGCCCGCCTCGGTGATACCGAGGTGCAGCGGCGCATCGGTGGCTTCGGCCAGCTGCTGGTAGGCCGCGACGGTGAGGAACATGTCCGAGGCCTTCACCGAAATCTTGTAATCGTGGAAGCCGAAATCATCGAGGATGCGGGCATGGTCCAGCGCGCTTTCCACCATCGCGTCCGGGCATGGCTCGCCGTATTTCTCCAGCAGGTGCCGCTCCAGGCTGCCGCCATTCACGCCGATCCGGATGGAACAGCCATTGGCACGGGCCGCGGCGACAACTTCCTTCACGCGCGCTTCAGACCCGATATTGCCGGGATTGATCCGCAGGCAGGCCGCGCCGGCGTCTGCCGCCTCGATGCCGCGTTTGTAGTGGAAATGGATGTCGGCCACGATCGGCACGGGCGAGGCTCTGCAGATCTCCGGCATCGCGGCGGTCGCCTCTTCCGTCGGGCAAGAAACGCGCACGATGTCGGCGCCAGCCTCGGCCGCACGCTGGATCTGCGCGATGGTCGCCGCGGCATCCTCTGTCGGCGTGTTTGTCATGGTCTGCACGGCGATGGGGGCATCCCCGCCAATCAGAACATCGCCAACGCGGATTTGCCGGGACTTGCGCCGCGTGATGTCACGCCAGGGACGGATCGGATTGTGGCTCATGTCATGTGCCTCTGGTGCCTGTTGGCCCCTAGATGGCGCGTTCGCGCCCATCCGGCAATGCGTTTACGGAAACTTCAACTGCGCTAGCGAGTCGCCTTGCTGCCGCCATTGGCTGCCATGGCCGGGGCAGAAACTTCCGCGGCGCGGGCCAGCTGCTCGTCCACGCTGACGGAAAACATTTCCGCGCCATCGGGGCCGAGCGGGCTGACGACGATATCGCCGACACGCCATTCGAACGCGCCGCCATCGCGGGCAGACACGGTCCAGCCAGCGTTCAGGCGCGGGAAATAGGTCTCGCCTTCCGCCATGACGCGGCTGCGGAAAATGGTGCCGTCGGCGCCGCGCACTTCCAGCCAGCCCTGGCGCACAGCGACCAGTTCAAGCGGCAGCGTGTCCGGCACGGGACGCTGGGACTCGGCTTCGGAAAACAGGCTGTCGCGGGCGCCGTTCACGGCCACGATCGCTGCGGCTTCGGTGACTTCCGGCGCGGGCCGCATGAATTGCGACACGCCGATTGCCCCTGCCGCCAGCGCGACCAGCGCCGCGGCGGATGCCAGGGCCAGCGGCCAGCGGGCCCGTTCGGCAGCAATCTGGCCCATTTTCGGGACAGGCGCCGCTTCTTTGACTTCCTGAACGGCGCCGCATTCCTTGGTGTAAACCGCGACGACATCCTTCTCGGGCAGGCCGAGATATTTCGCATAAGTGCCCAGGATGGCCGTCAGATAGCCACCCTTCGGCAGCTCGCCGACTTCCATGCGCTCGAGCCACATGAGGTAGTCCTTGCGCAGGAGCGTCGCCTTGGACACATCCTGCAATTCCAGGCCTTTGATCTCGCGGACGCGGCGCAGGACCTGGCCCATGCGCAGGTCTTCGCCCTCATAAGAGCGGGTTTCGAAGACCTCCTTGGCCTTCAGGAAGCGTTCGGAATCCGTCAATACCTTGCCGTCGGTCCCTGCCTCGGGACCGGCCTGTTCAGGAAGCGTGTCGTCGTGTGCCATGTTCGTCCAGTAAAGCCGTGATGGTCGTGTGTCGTCCCACCATCGCGCAAGAAACGGTCCATGCGTGAGGTTAACTCACGGAGCCAATCTATCAACCTTCCGCCAGTTCCACGCCATGTTCAGCCGCAAGAGCTAACAACTGGTTACGGAACGCATCGTTCGGTTTATCGAGCGCCTCAATGAAATCGGCCCGAAACGCTGTAAGATCAAGGCTTCTGATCATACGTTTTACTGGACCGATCGATCCAGCGGACATCGACAGGTTGGTAAACCCGAGCGCAACGAAACAGAGCGCCGAGAGGCTGGATCCGGTCGCCTCCCCACATGCTGACATCCGGATTCCGTGCGTCTGGCATTCTTCGGAAACCATTTTCAGGAAGCGCAAGGCACTCGGTGAAACAAGGTCGTACCGATCCGAGACAGAGGGCGTCATCCGGTCGGCCGCGTAGAAGAACTGCATCAAATCGTTGGTACCGACGGACAGGAATTCCGCCTCCCCTGCCAGTTCCTTCAGGCTGAAGGCCAGCGCCGGGGTTTCCAGCATGACGCCGACTTCGATGCGCGAGGGGCGTTTGCCGGTCGTCTCGGCGGTCCAGTCAACCTCCTTCATCAGGAGGTCCTTGGCTGCAAAAAACTCCTGCGGCACCGTCACCATCGGGAACATGACCGTCAGCGGGTTCTCCCCGGCCGCACGGATCAGGGCCCGCAGCTGGCGGCGGAACAGGCCGCGATGATCCAGCGCAAAGCGGATCGACCGCCAGCCGAGCGCGGGGTTTTCCTCGCGCTGCAGGTTCAACGCAGGCAGCACCTTGTCGCCGCCAAGGTCCAGCGTCCGGAAGATCACAGGCTTGCCCGGCGCCTTGTCGAGCACGCGGCGGTAGAGCTGCACCTGATCGTCCAGCCGCGGCAGCGTCTCGGACACGAGGAACTGGAATTCGGTGCGGAACAGGCCCACCCCGTCCGCGCCGGTCTGCTCCAGCGTGTCGAGATCGAGTTCCAGACCCGCATTCAGCATCAGGCTCACATCGGTCCCGTCCCGGGTGCGGGCGGGCTTGTTGCGCAGGGCGGCATAGGCGGCCTGACGTTCGGAGCGCAGGGCCACGCGGTCCTTGTAGGCATCGTAGAGCGCGTCATCGGGGCGGACATGCAGCACGCCCTGCTCCGCATCGACGATCAGCCAGTCGCCCTGATCGATCCTTGTGGTCAGCCCTTCGATGCCGCCCAGTGTCGGGATGCCGAGCGCGCGGGCCACGATGGCCGCATGGGACGAAGCTGCCGCTTCCTCCATGAGGATTCCGCGCAGGCCTGCATTTGCATATTCCAGCAATTCGGCCGGGCCGAGACGGCGCGCGACCAGAACGCTGCGTTCCTCGCTGATCTCCGGACGGCCGTCATCGCCGCCAAGAATGCGCAACAGCCGGTTGTCGAGGTCTTCGAGGTCGTGCAGCCGCTCACGCAGATAAGGGTCGCGTGCACTTTGCAGGCGGGCGCGGTGTTCCCGGCGGGCGCGGTCGATGGAGGCTTCTGCCGACAGGCCAGACCGGACGCCTTCCTGCAGCTTTTCCGCCCAGGACGGGTCGTGCGCCAGCAGGCGGTACGTTTCCATCACGTCGCGCGGGTCATCGCCCAGCACAGCGCCATCGATGGCCATCATCCGGTCGATGGACGTCTTCAGGCCGATCAGGGCGCGGGTCAGCCGCTCCGCTTCGATTTCCTGATCACCGGCAAAGAATTTCGCGGCCGGCACGACCGGATCGTGCAGCACGGCGCGGCCATAGCCGAGGCCTTCGCAGAAAACGCGGCCGCGCAGCGTGGCCAGTTTCCTTGTCCGCTGATGCCCGTGGCCATTATCGAGATGTTCGGGATCGATCCGGTCCACGATCTCCGCCAGCACCATGGCAATGGTCTGAAGCGTGTCGATCTCTTCATCGCCATAAACGCGCTCGGTCCGGTTCTGGGCGGTGAGCACGCCGATCACCCGGCCGCCCCGCAGGATCGGCACACCCAGGAAGGCGTGGAACGGGTCTTCCCCTGTTTCCGGGCGGTAGGAAAAGGAAGGATGGCGCGGTGCATCCTGAATCGCCATCGGTTCGGCCCGGCGCGACACGAGGCCGACGAGGCCCTCCGAGGAAGACAGGCGCGTATTTCCGACGGCTTCCGGCTTCAGGCCCTCCGTCGCAATGAGGATCAGCTGGCCGCTCGGTTCACGCAGATAGATCGAGCAGACATCCGCCACCATGGTGGAGGCGATCAGCCGGACCACGTTGTCGAGCCGCGAACGTGTTTCCCCATCCTCTGCCATCATCTGGCGGAGGCGATTCATCAGCAGACGCGTGGCAGGTAGATTGTAGGCCATCTAGTCCTGCTTGTCGCAGGCGGTCTTACTCGGCGTCAAGGCCGAAGGCCGTGTGCAGGGCCCGCACGGCGAGTTCCGTATAGGGCGCTGCGATGAGGACCGAAATCTTGATTTCGGACGTCGCGATGACATCGATGTTGATGTTCTTCTCCGAAAGCGCACGGAACATGGTCTCGGCAACGCCGGTATGGCTCTTCATGCCAACCCCGATAATCGAGACCTTGGAGACGTCGCGCGTGACTTCCATGGAGTCGAAGCCGATCTCGTCTTTCATCTTTTCCAGCGTCTCTTTCGCGAACGGGCTGTCGCGGTCGGTGCAGGTAAACACCATGTTGGCCCGGTCCGGACCGCGGGCATTGGCCTGAACGATCATGTCGACATTAATGCCCGACTGCGCGAGCACGGCGAAGAGTTTCGCCGACACGCCCGGTTTGTCCGGCATTCCGAAAAGGGTGATCTTCGCCTCATCACGCGAATAGGCGACGCCGCTGACAACCTGCTTTTCCACGATTTCTTCCTCTGCGCACACTAGGGTTCCGGGATTGGGCTCTCCTGGCTTCAGGAAGCTGGAGAGCACGCGCACCGGCACGTTATGATTCATGGCCATTTCGACCGAGCGGGTCTGGAGGACCTTGGCGCCCAGCGAAGCCATTTCGAGCATTTCCTCGAACGAGATTTTCTTGATCCGCCGCGCCTTCGGCACCATGCGCGGGTCGGTCGTGTAGACGCCGTCGACATCGGTATAGATGTCGCAGCCCTGGGCATTGAGCGCGGCGGCCACGGCCACGGCGCTGGTATCCGACCCGCCCCGGCCAAGCGTGGCGACACGCTCATCCTCGGTGACGCCCTGGAAACCGGCAATCACGGCGATCTCGCCCGCATCCATCGAATCCGGCAGGCTGGAATCGTCGAAGCCCATGATCCGGGCCTTGCCGTGGCTCTTGTTGGTTTTCAGCTTCAGCTGCCAGCCGAGCCAGGAGCGCGCCTTCAGGCCGCGCTTGCGCAAGGCCAGCGCCAGGAGACCGGCCGTCACCTGCTCGCCGGAGGCAACGACGACGTCATACTCGTCGTCATATTGTTCCCGCGCGAGGCCGTTGCCTGCCGCGCCTTCAGCCAGCGCAACCAGCTTGTTGGTCTCCCCCGCCATGGCCGAAACGACCACAGCGATCTGTTCACCCTGCTCTGCGCGGGCGGCCACAATGTCGGCCACGTTCGCAATGCGATCGAGGTCTCCCACCGAGGTTCCGCCAAACTTGAGTACCGTGCGCGCCATTTCGCCCTATATCCTGTAGAAACGGGTATGCCCCTATAAGCGCCCTCATAGGGGCTGTTCTCAGCCGGATCAAACAGGTTTGATAGACCATGGTGAAAACAATTGAAGGCTCCCTTGGGGCACCCAGGACCCCGAGCATCGACCCGGACGAGGTGGAAAAATTTTCCTCCATCGCCGCAGAGTGGTGGGACCCAAAGGGTAAATTCCGCCCTTTGCACCGCTTCAATCCTGTCCGCCTGCGCTTCATCCGCGAGACGGCCGAACGGCATTTCGGGATAGATCCGGGCAAGGTTATGCCCTTGGAAGGATTGAGATTATTGGACATTGGCTGCGGCGGCGGCCTCGTCTGCGAGCCGATGGCGCGGCTGGGCGCCGCCGTGACCGGCGTCGATGCATCGGAAGCCAACATCAAGACCGCGCTGACCCATGCGCAGGAGGAAGGCCTCTCCATCGATTACCGGGCCGGAACCGCCGAGGGCCTGATCGATGCCGGCGAGCCGCTTTTCGACATCGTCCTGAACCTGGAAGTGGTCGAACATGTCGCAGACCCGATTCAGTTCCTGAAAGACACCGCCAGCCTGGTCCGCCCCGGCGGGCTGATGATCGTGGCGACGCTCAACAAGACCGCAAAGGCGCTGGCGACGGCTGTGGTCGGCGCCGAATACATCCTCGGCTGGCTGCCGCGCGGCACGCATGACTGGTCGAAATTCCTGCCGCCGGAAGACGTGCGCGACGCCCTTGCTGCTGCGGGTCTGGAACCGGAAGCCCCGGCCGGCGTTTCCTATGCGCCGCTGACCGGGGCGTGGCGGATTACCGAGGACACTTCGGTCAATTACATGATTGTTGCCCCCAGACCTGAACAGTGAGGCCCCGATAAATGAGCGAACTTCCCTCCCCGCAGGACGTCATCGACTACTGGATTGGCGAGGCGTCTGCCTCCCCGGACGCGGCGGGCGAAAAGCACAAGCTCTGGTTCGGCAAATCGGAAGAGACTGACGCGGAGATCCGCGAGCGCTTCGGCGCGCTGGTGGAAACGCTGTCGGACCTGCCTTCGGCGGAGGACTGGGCCGCTCGCGGCCCGCGCGAACGCCTGGCCGTCATCATCGTGCTCGACCAGTTCAGACGAAACCTTTACCGCGACGACGCCCGCGCCTTTGAACAGGACGATCTCGCCCTCCTCCTCTGCAAGGACGGCCTCGCCCTGAAACAGGACAAGGGCCTGTCGGAAGTGGAGCGGATCTTCTTCTATCTGCCGCTCGAACATTCCGAGGCGCCGGAAGACCAGGAGCGCTCTGTTTCGATCTTCACAGACCTGCTCGTGGAGTCCCGAGAAGGTTTCCGCGACCTGATCGAGAGCACGCTGCAATATGCGAAAGACCACAAGAAGGTGATCGACCAGTTCGGCCGCTTCCCGCATCGCAACAAGGCGCTGGGCCGGGACTCGACGGACGAGGAAAAGGAATGGCTGGCCGAAGGCGGCGGCTTCTAGTCCATGATCTCCGGCCCGCGCGGGTCGAGGGATTTGGCGACTTCCTGTTGCATGGCCCGCGTGAACGGATAGCGCGACGCGGCAAGCGCAGCCAGCAGGTAGAGCGTGCCCGGCAACAGGCAGAACACCAGCAACAGGCCATGGATCGCTTCCGGCGAGTTATCCTCATTCGGATGGAACCCGGCCCACTGCCCCAGGATCAGGTAGCCGACGCCGAGGGCCAGGCTGCTGCCGACCTTGTAGGCGCTGGTGATGAGGGAATAATAGATGCCGGAGCGGTTCTCCCCGGTCTGGGAAACCTGCCATTCCACGACATCCGCCGTCATCGACCGGGCCAGCACCATGGGCGCGCTGAACGCCGCGCCATTGAAGAAGGCACCGATGAAAAGCGGCCAGAACCCGCCGACCTGACCGGCGATGTAATAGATAATGAAACTGCAAAAGGACAAAAGCGCCGCAGCCTTGAACGCAAAGCTTTTCTCGGTGCGCTCGGCCAGTTTCAGCCAGAGTGGCAGGGCGCAGACCGCCATGATGAAGAAAAACATCAGGACCAGGCTGCTCATGCCGTCCGACAGGCCGAACACGAATTCCGCAACGAACAGGTAATTCGCCGAGGTCACGGCGATCGCCGTCCCGGACAGCAGCTCCAGGAGCAGGATGTGGCCCAGATACTTGTTGCGCAGGGCGGCAATGAAGGGGCGCAACCGGAATTTCTCCGTGTGTCCCTTGTCGCCGCGCACAGGTTCGTCGCGCACGAATGCGCATGCCAGGAAAGCCGAGATCGGCAGCGCGATCAGCAGCACCCAGCCCATGACAGCGACCTGCCCCATCCGCCCGACGCCAAAGCCGGCAAGCTCCAGCACCACCGGGATCGCCAGCAGGAACAGCATCGACAGAACGCTGACAATCTCGGCCCACTGGAAGAAGCGAGACCGGTCATCATAGTCCACCGCGATCGCCGGCACCCAGGCCGAGCGCGCCGTCTGCAGCAGGGTAAAGCCGATATAGAACAGGATCATCCAGCCGACAAAATAACCCGGCCCCTGCCCGACGCTGGGCATGTAGACGAAATAAGTGGCGAGCCCCAGGATCGGCACCGACAGCACAACCCAATGGCGCACGCGGCCCCACGGGCTGCGATAGCGGTCGACCAGATAGCCCATCACCGGATCGGTAAAGATGTCCCAGAACCTGAGCAGCATGAACAGGATGCCGGTCAGTTCCAGGCCCAGCCCGACTTCCCGCGCATAAAGCGGCGCAAGGTACACACCGACAGGCAAGCCGACGCCGGCCAGCGGGATACTCAGAGACGAAAATGCAAGGACCCTTGGCAGGGACAGGCGCTTGGCCGGAGCGTCAGTCATAAACGCATGATTGCCGTGCAAAATCGTGACGGCCAAGTCATTTTTTTGCCGCTGGACGCCTTGACGAACCCGGGGAGAGCCGCGACCGTCCGCCCCGAACGGACTGGAGGGTGTTTCGTTGCTCAAGAAATTTCTGATGGGCCTTGCGGCCCTGCTCGTGCTGATTGTGGCTGTGGTCCTGTACCGCACGTTCACCTATGGCGGCGCCCCAGTCGGCGGCCGGGTGGAGCTGCCGGACGTGCCGGCAATCTCGGCCGACGTCGCTGCGGAACACCTGTCGGAGGCCATCCAGTTCAGGACCATCACGCTGTCTGGCGGCGATCCGCGCCCCGGCCAGGAAGGCCCGTGGCTGGAACTGCACGACTGGCTGGAAGTAACCTATCCGGCCGCTCACGCCGCGATGACGAAGGAAATCGTGCCCGGCACGCTCACCCTGCTCTACACGTGGCAGGGCTCCGACCCGTCCCTTCAGCCGCTGCTGCTCATGGCACACCAGGACGTGGTGCCTGTGAACATCGGCACCGAGGGCGACTGGACCGGTGCGCCGTTCAAGGGCGACATCATCGATGGCTATGTTTATGGCCGCGGCGCGCTCGACGACAAAAGCAACCTGATCGGCATCATGGAAGCTGTGGACGCCCTCGCCGCCTCGGGCTTCCAGCCGAAGCGCACGGTGATCCTGCAATTCGGCCATGACGAGGAAGTCCTCGGCTCCGGCGCGGAAAAAAGCATCGCCTTGCTGAAATCCCGCGGCATCGAGCCTGTCATGGCGGTCGATGAGGGCTTTGCCATTCTCGATCCGTCGCCGCTGACCGGCGCCAAGATGGGCATGATCGGCGTTTCCGAAAAAGGCTATGTCACGCTGCAGGTCACTTCGCTCGGCGCAGGCGGCCACTCGTCCATGCCGCCGCGCGATTCCGCGAACGTGCAGCTCGGCAAGGCCATCGTCGCGCTCGACGAGAACCAGATGCCGGCAGACTTTTCAAAGCCGCCGGTCTCGGACCTGTTGCTCGCGTCTGCCGCCGACATGCCCTTCACGCAGAAAATGGCCCTCGCCAATATGTGGCTGTTCGGCGGCATGGTGGAGAAGTCCTTCTCTGCCACGCCCGCCGGCAATGCGATGGTGCGTACAACGACCGCCCCGACCATGCTGGCCGGATCGGCCAAGGAAAACGTCCTGCCGCAGCGCTCGACCGCCATCGTCAATTTCCGCGTCCACCCGAACGACACCGTCGCCGATGTGGTCGACCATGTGAAACAGGTGACCGGCGATATTGAAGGCATCCAGGTCAGCGCCCCGGAAGAAGGCAGCGGCGAAGCCTCGCCCGTCTCGCCGACCGATGGCCGCCCCTATGCCGTGCTGGCCAGCGTGGCCGAAGCGGCCGGTGACGGCGCCCCGGTTGCCCCGGCGCTGGTAATCGGCGCCACCGACGGGCGCTATGCCACGGCGATCACGCCGCGCGTTTACCGCTTCTCGCCAGCCGTGATCACACCGGTGGACCTGACCGGGTTCCACGGCACGAACGAGCGGATGTCTGTCGAGAACATGGGGCGCATTTCAAACGGCTTCGCGCAGATCATCGTCGCGATGGATCAGGGCGACTGATCATGCTCCGTTAGCGGAATAACAGCAGCCGGCCCTTCCCCCCAAAGAAGCCGGCCGCTGCTTCCCCCCTATTCCGCCGGGACGGGCTTTGCCGGCCGATAGGCCGACGCGTCCGTCGTGAACTCGGCATGGCCATAGCGCGCGAGCAAGCGCCGGAGTTTGGCGACGAGGTGACGATCCACCAGCCCGCGCAACCCCGGCACTTTCAGGGCCGTGTTGTAGATGGCCATTTTCGCCGCAATGACCGGGAACAGCACAGCGGCAACCGCATAGTCCAGCGGGCCGACCGGCACGCCGATATCGCGCGCCATCTGGCTGTTCCCGCCAAGGAAATGCTGTACCAGGACGAGCCGCGCCAGGCGGCGCTCCAGGGCATTGTGGATCCGGTTCCCCAGCGATTTGTCGGGCGGCAGATAGGTCGACAGGGTCGCCCGTACCAGAGCCCCGCAGGTCTCGTCATCGAACCCGGCGCGGATCGATCCGCTACGCGCATTCATGATGTCGATAATGCCCTGCGGCGCATCCATCAGCAGGTCTTCCGGCAGGCCCAGCAGGTAGCAACGGTACCGGCTGAATTCCACGCGGGCGCGTTCTTCCGGCGTAAATTCCGTCCGCCCTTCTTCCACCATCTTGAACGCCAGCAGGAAGACATCGATCAGGCCCGCCGGCATCTGGTCGACCTGCGGGATCGGAATGCCGTAGACGGACTGGTCCCAGCTCTTCATCCGGTGCAGCACATTGAACCGCACCATCGAGTGCATCAGGCGCACCATGGCGGCGGCCTTGAACCCTTCCCCGCGCGGCTCCAGCGCGCCGGGCAGGGTCGTGACCGTGAAGAAGGTCGCCGTTTCGTTCACCCGGCGCGAGGCGCTCGAGTGGCTGAGGGTGCCGGTCAGCGCCATCGGCAGGGCCGTGTACTTGTTGAGGAATGTGGCGAGGAACGCGCCGCGGATCATCCAGGGGGCGCTTTCCGCCATGGGCAGCCGGTTGAGCCGGGCGCCTTCGCGCACGAGGTCCATGTCCAGCCAGTCCGGCTTCGTCTCCATTTCGGCGATCAGGGCGACCAGTTCGGGCGGGGCATCGGGCACGGCCTCGATCCCCTCGTCACAGGCCGTGGTCAGCATGTCGACCACGCGCTTGAAACCATATTCCGGCATCAGGGCCGCATAAGCATCCGCCGTGATGTCGCCCAGCATCGTATAGGCCTTCACCCGCTCCACCATGTCGGCGGGCGGCGGCGGAAATTTATCCGCATAATCTTTCATGGAACTGACCGAGAGGTCGTCGGTGTAACGCTCCGGCGTCAGCGAGAAGTCGACGTCTCCATACATGACCGGCAGGGCCGTTTTCTGGAGCGTAATGCGCTTGTGCACATCTTCGAGGGATGCGGTCATTCGGATCTCCGGTTGCATTTCAGACGCAGTCACATCCATAATGTAAGAAATCCTCATATTTACCATTCGCATCTCAAACAGCGAAAGCCACCGGCCCCGAAACGAAGTCAAATGGTTGAAATCAATAGAAGAAATCCCAAACAAGCCCGCGCCCGCGCAACGGTGGACGCGATTCTCGAAGCCGCCTTTCAGGTTTTGGATACGCACGGACACGCCAAATTCACGACCAGCCGCATCGCCAAGCGCGCCGGCGTGTCCATCGGCACGCTCTACCAGTATTTCGACGACCGCGATGCGATCCTGCGGGAACTCAGCCAGCGCTACAGCGATGCCCTGCGCGAGCGGATCACGAAGATGCTGCTCGAAGAGCCGGACCTGAGCAGCGTGCGGACCGTCATCCGCGCGGCCATGCAGGGCGTCGAGGGCTCACCCGAAACCCAGCTCGTTCTGTCCAATACCATCTTCCAGACCCGCGGAGGCGCAGAGGTCAGCCGCCAGCACTCGGCGTTCATGGATGCCCTCAGCACGCGGGGGGAGTATGAATTTGTCCTCGGCAAGGAAGCCTCCTTTATCCTCACCCATACCGTGATCTACCTGCTGCGCGCGACAATCATGGAACCCGAACTGGAACTCGACCCCCAGCGGCTGGAGGACGAACTGGTCCACCTGATGGAAAGCTATATTGCAAATCTTGCCCAACGCGCGGGGGCCTAGCCGCCGTTGAAATGGCCATGGATGCGCTCGGCCAGCGCTTCGTTCACGCCGTCCACTTCCATCAGGTCTGCGACCTTGGCGCGGGAGACACCCTTGGCAGAACCGAAATGATGCAGCAGCGCTTTCTTGCGCGCCGGGCCGATGCCTTCGATCTCGTCCAGCGGTGACTTGCCGATCGCGGCGGAGCGTTTCTGGCGGTGCGCCCCGATGGCCCAGCGGTGCGCCTCGTCGCGCAGGCGCTGGAGGTAGTAGAGCACCGGCGCATTTTCCGGCAGCTTGAACGGCGCCCGGCCCGGCCGGAAGAATTGTTCCCGGCCCGCGTTCCGGTCCACGCCCTTGGCGATGGAGACCAGCGTCACATCGTCCGGCGTCAGATCGATTTCCTTCAATGCCTCGATCACCGCGCTCAGCTGGCCAAGCCCGCCATCGATCAGGACAAGGTCCGGCCAGTTGGAGGGGTCGCCCTCCTCCCGTTCTTTCTTGGCGCGGTTGAAGCGGCGGCGCATCACTTCGCGCATCATGCCGTAATCGTCTCCGGGCTCGATGGCCGTGTCCTTGATATTGAACTTGCGGTAGGCGTTCTTCATGAAGCCTTCGGGGCCGGCCACCACCATCCCGCCCACGGCATTCGTGCCCTGGATGTGAGAGTTGTCGTAAATCTCGATCCGTTCCGGCGGCTTTTCCAGTTCGAATACTTTCGCCACTTCATTCAGCAAACGCGCCTGGCTGGCCGTCTCCGACAGTTTCCGCGTCACCGCTTCGCTCGCATTGCGGGCCGCTTGGGCGACGAGGTCTTTCTTGCTGCCGCGTTCGGGCTTGCGGATCTCGACCTTCCGGCTCGCCTTCAGGCTCAGCGCCTCGGCGATCAGCTCGGCCTGTTCCGGCATGTCTGAAACGAGGATCATCCGCGGCGGCGGGCGCTTGTCATAGAATTGCGCGAGGAAGGCACTCAGCACTTCCTCTGCCGTCTGATCACGTTCATGGCGCGGATAGTGCGCGCTCGCGCCCCAGTTCTGGCCGGCCCGGATGAAGAAGACCTGCACACAGGAAATCCCGCCCTCCATCGAAATGGCGAAGATGTCAGCTTCCTCGATATCGTCGGGGTTCACATCCTGGCTGCCCCGCACATGGGCGATGGCGCGGATCCGGTCGCGCAGGGCGGCGGCACGCTCGAAATCCATTGCGTCGGCGGCCTCTTCCATTTCCCGCGCGAGGCGCTTTTGCAGGTCTGCTCCCTTCCCGCGCAGGAAGTCCGCCGCCTCGTCCGCCAGAACCTGATAATCCGGCGCAGAGATCAGCCCCACACAGGGCGCCGCACAGCGCTTGATCTGATGCAGCATGCAGGGCCGCGTGCGGGCATTGTAGACGCTGTCCTCGCAGGTGCGCAGCAGGAAGGCCTTCTGCAGCGTGTCGAGCGTGCGCATCACCGCCCCGGCGCTGGCGAAGGGGCCGAAATAGTCGCCCTGATCCTGTTTGGACCCGCGATACTTCTTGATCTGCGGCGCCTCATGATCGCGCCGGATCAGAATGTAGGGAAAGGATTTGTCATCCCGCAGCAGCACGTTGAAGCGCGGCTTCAGGCTCTTGATGAGGCTTGCTTCCAGCAGCAGCGCCTCGGTCTCGCTTTCGGTGACAACGAATTCCATCCGCCGCGTCAGGGCGATCATCCGCGCGATGCGCTGGGTATGGCCGCCGAGGCGGGCATAGTTCGAGACGCGCGCCTTCAGGTTCCGCGCCTTGCCGACATACAGCACTTCGTCGGCGTCCCCGTACATGCGGTAGACGCCGGGCTTTGCCGGCAGGCGGGTCAGATTGTCCTTGATGACGTCAACGCCCCGCAAGGGGGCTGCGCCCGGCGATTCAGTCTCCATGATCCGCAAAATAGGCGAGCCGCCGCATTTATGCGAGCTTTAGACGACGTTGCGTATGTTGCGGATGACGTCTTCGTTCAGGAAATTGCGCGGGTCGAAAGGCGTTTCGAGCAACATGCCCACGAAGAAGCCGAACACGACGACCAGCACCAGCGAGCTCACAAAATTGCGGCTCTTGGCGGGTTTGTGTTCCCGCGTGCCTGCTTTGACGACCACCAGCAGGAACAGCATCAGGATGAAGGCCGCAAGGCCCACCAGCCGCTCCAGGTCGGAAAGCCGGCTGAACCAATGCGTCAAATCCCCCACCAGATCTCTGACCAGGTCGAAGAATTCGAGCTTTGCCTCGTCAAATATAGTCTGAGACCACATTTCTTTACTGCCTTAACATTCTTCCACGCGGAAGACGCCCCACCAGGCAGCCTGCAACATGCCACGCCATAGTTAAGATGCCTGCCCGGCTGCCGGGAGGAATCTGCCGTTTCGGGGAAAGCGCTCATTAACGCTCACAATACCCGAAATGACGCGGTGGCGGGGCTTGCAGCCATGCGCCCTGACGCGTATTGCGGGCACGGCCCGGCGCTCCTGCCAGGGCTGCAATTCCCGGGACCGCCTCAAGGACATATCATGGCTGCCGATCTCCGCCTGTCGGACGCGCTGGACCGCGTCAAACCTTCCGCCACCATCGCCGTCACCACAAAGGCGGCCGAACTGAAACGCGCCGGTCATGACGTGATTGGCCTCGGCGCCGGCGAACCCGATTTCGATACGCCGGAGAACATCAAGGCCGCGGGCATCCGGGCCATCCAGGAAGGCAAGACCAAGTACACGCCGGCCGACGGCCTGCCGGAACTGAAGGAAGCCATCTGCGGCAAGTTCAAGCGCGAGAACGGCCTGACCTATACGCCCGCCCAGATCCATGTCGCGCCGGGCGGCAAGCCGGTGATCTACAACGCCCTCGTCGCCACGCTGAACCCCGGCGATGAAGTCATCTGCCCGGCCCCCTACTGGGTGTCCTATCCGGAAATGGTGCTGATGGCCGGCGGCGAGCCTGTGAAGGTCGAGTGCGGCCCGAACTCCAGCTACAAGCTGACGCCGGAAGCGCTGGAAGGCGCGATCACGCCGAACACCAAATGGCTGATCCTGAACTCGCCCTCCAACCCGACCGGGGCGGCCTACACCCGCGCGGAGCTGAAAGCGCTGGCCGACGTGCTGCTGCGCCATCCGCAGGTCTGGGTGATGACCGACGACATGTATGAGCATCTCGTCTATGACGATTTCGAATTCACCACGATTGCCCAGGTCGAACCCGCCCTGTGGGAACGGACGCTGACCATCAATGGCGTGTCCAAGGCCTATGCCATGACCGGCTGGCGCATCGGCTATGCCGGCGGGCCGGACAAGCTGATCAAGGCGATGAGCAAGGTGATCAGCCAGACCACCTCCAACCCCTGCTCGGTCGCGCAGGCGGCGGCCATCGCCGCGCTGAACGGGCCGCAGGACTTCGTGG
>MDSY01022197.1_pt1 | contig 22795 bp, 19 predicted proteins | sample 811131 | NCBI WGS metagenome assembly MDSY01 (sample SAMN05326643, study PRJNA326480) | marine metagenome | isolation source: seawater | place: Atlantic Ocean: South West | collected 2010 | reverse complement strand
CTGACTTTCAAGATATAATTGTATTTCATTAATAAAATAAACCCTTTATTACCTTCACAAAATGGAAAGTACACTAATTGGAAAGACAGCCCTTGTTGGGGGAAGTACGCAAGGTATTGGTAAAGCCACTGCGAAATTGCTAGCAGATAAAGGCGCGTCTATTATTCTTTTAGCTAGAAACATTGAGAAACTCGAAAAAACGAGACTTGAATTAAATACGGAAATGGGCCAAATTCATTCTCTTTTAGTTGCTGATTTTAATGATCCCGATAAGGTTGCTCAAGTTGTTAAAGAGCATATCGATAAAGAAAATGATATTAATATTCTTATTAATAATACAGGAGGTCCACCAGCTGGTTCAATAATGAATTCCTCTTCCAAGAATTTTAATGTTGCATTCACAAATCATTTAATTAATAATCACAACTTAGCAAAGTTGTTAATTCCTGGAATGAAAAAATCCGGATATGGTAGAATAATAAACATCATTAGCACATCTGTCAAGGCTCCTTTAAACGGCCTGGGCGTTAGCAATACAGTCCGAGCTGCAGTAGCTAATTGGTCAAAAACACTATCTAATGAACTAGCATCGGATGCAATAACAGTAAATAATGTTCTCCCTGGAGCTACTTTAACAGAAAGGTTAACAAATATTATTGCCGATAGAGCTTCAAGAGATGGATTAGATGAATCTATTATTAAAGAAAAAATGTTAGATGAAATACCGATGAATAGATTTGCAGAACCAAAGGAAATTGCGGCAGCTGTAGCTTTTCTAGCTTCATCTGAAGCTGCTTATATAACAGGCATGAATCTACCTGTAGATGGCGGAAGAACTCCAAATTTATAGTCTATGAAAATTGATAATTATATTGATGGAGTATTCGTTAAACCATCTAGTGGTGAATATTTGGACAATATTGATCCTTCTATTGGAAAGAAATATGGTCAAATACCAAAAAGTAATGATAATGATGTTGCTGATGCAATTAGATCAGCAAAAAAAGCCTTTCCTACATGGTCTAAATTAACTTCTTTGGATAGATCCAATCATCTCATGCGAGTTGCGGATAGAATAGAACAGAGATTAGAGGAATTGGCTTTAGCTGAATCAAAAGACAATGGCAAACCATTAAAAGTAGCTAGAGCAGTTGATATTCCGAGAGCAGTAGATAATTTTCGTTTTTTTGCTTCTGCAATTCTGCATGAGAATAGCGAAATACATGACTTAGGGGATAATGGATTTAATTACACACTTCGTCGTCCTGTTGGTGTAGTTGCTTGTATTTCTCCCTGGAATCTCCCATTGTATTTGTTTACATGGAAAATAGCTCCGGCGCTAGCAGCTGGGAATACAGTTGTCGCCAAGCCATCAGAAATAACACCGGCAACTGCTTTTCTTTTGAGTACAATCTTAGATGAGGTCAATTTCCCAAAAGGTGTATTGAATATCATTCACGGAACAGGGTTAGAGGTAGGAGAGCCTTTGGTTAGTCACCCTGATATTCCGATAATTTCTTTTACCGGTGGAACTGAAACAGGTGAGAGAATTAATAAAATTGCCGCTTCATCATTTAAAAAGATTAGTCTGGAGTTGGGAGGTAAAAACCCCAATATTATTTTCTCAGACTGTGATTTTGATCAAATGATAAAAACTACTCTGAAATCGTCATTTTCCAATCAAGGCCAAATCTGTCTTTGCGGAAGTAGAATTATCGTGGAGAGGTCAATTTATGATCGTTTTCTAATGATTTTTATTGAGAAAACAAAAAAATTAATAATTGGTCCCCCTTCAGATCCAAGCACTCAAATTGGAGCAATTGTATCTGCTGATCATAAAGAGAAAATATTATCCTATATAAACTTAGCAAAGAGCGAAGGAGGAAAAATAGAATGTGGTGGAGAATCTGTTATTATCGATGGTGAGAATTCAGAAGGGTATTATATCTCTCCTACCATAATAACTGGACTTGACATGAGTTGTAGGACTAACCAGGAAGAGATTTTTGGACCGGTAGTTACCGTAATGCCATTTGATTCTGAAGATGAAGCTTTGAAGCTAGCTAATAATTCTAAATATGGCTTGGCTTCAACAGTATGGACTAATGATTTGAAAAAGGCTCATCGAGTTTCAAATAACATATATACTGGAATTGTATGGGTAAACAGTTGGCTTGTTCGTGATCTTCGTACCCCATTTGGTGGTGTAAAAAATAGTGGAGTTGGTCGAGAAGGGGGAGTTGAGTCCTTACGATTTTTTACAGAGCCTAAAAACATATATATAGCTTTAAAATGAAAAAACCCCAGTAAAACTGGGGTTTTTGAAGAGAGATTTAATCAACACAATAATGTTAACTCTTAATCACCTAAACACATAATCTCTCATAACTAAAGTATTTCAAATTGTATGCCAAAATTTACAAAAACTCAAAATTTATATCCTACGGTCAATAAAAATTGAGAATTCGCATTGCTTAAAGGAACTCCATTAAATATCCCAAGGGTTGGGTCAAATGATGCGTTATACGCTAAATCAGCAGTTAACTTAAATAAATCCAATCCCACACCTAATCGATATCCCAATTTAAAACTGTCAAAGCTTTCTTGAAATGTGTTATTTAATTGAAACACACCATTTAATCCAGCTTGGCCTCTTAAAAGTTTGAAAATTCTAAATCCGGGAGATATAGCTAATTGAATTGTTTGAGAAGATAATGTCTGATAAGTCGGAAGACTCAATGAATCACCATTCGAAATAATTAATTCAGTTTTATTATAAGCATATATTGATTCAAAGGATAAATATTGTGTTGAGTTTCTGTATTCGCGAATTGTGAGACCTGCATGCCAACCATTAAATGAATTTATGTCTTCAATTATTTGACCTGCAGAAGATAGGGCGCTGTCGACACCAATAGTCCCGGTATTATAATTAACTCCGCCTTGCAGATAAAATTTTAATCCCTCAGACTGAGCTTTACATGTTAAGCCAAGTGTCATGAGTAACATGGTCCAAATTAAATATGGCATCTCTGAATTAAATGTTAAAACGATGGATTTAATTAGAAAACACCAAATTCATGCCAAAATAAGTCTCTAGTGTAAAATATTGAGCTTTTCCTGGAATTTTTGTCCATTTTCTAGGACCAAATGAAGATGGTACCATCCATTGGGCAATTCTGATACGTCTAATAATTTGCCAATCTGGTCAACAGGTGTCCAAGCTGACTCTAAAACGGTCTGACCTGAAAGGTTTCGAAGGAAAATTATTCCTTTTTGATTTGCCTTTTGATTTGCAAGATTTATATAATTGTTAGCTGGGTTCGGATAGATAATTAATGGATTTATTAATTCTTCGCCAACGCTTAAAGTATTTTTTTTCAAAGTTTGAGTATTGAGAAGTAAAACGTCACCGCTTGGAGCATTATTCCCATTGGCAAAAATCCCTGCCGCGTAAACTATGACGCTATCCGGAGATGAACCTGAATTCCAAATGAAACTCCAAGATTTTTCTCCTGCACTTGGTAAATTACTTCCGCTTGTATGAGTAATAAAATTAGTTGATTTAACTTGACTAACTCCGCTGACCCCGGAGATGATTCCTTGATGCTGTCCAAGGCTTTCTATGGATGATTCAAATCCCATTTTAGCAACGCTCGCTCCATTAGACTTAGAAGTTACGGTAATGGAATAATCTGTATTTGCTGTAAACCCATCAGAAGGAATATTTGAGCTTATTGAAATAGTTTCTGAGGAAGCGGAAGGCCCACCATGGCAATAAGAAGTAGAACACGTATTACTATTACTTTTAGGTGATCCTGTTTTCCCCGCAGGAGCTCCATTTTTATATGTTAAAGCGGGAAATGAAAATACTAGAATTGAAATAATAAGGAGGACTCTAGTTTTCATAAACAAATTCTTTTAAATTATCGTATTCATCCAAAAGTAACTAATAATTAGAGTTGAGTATGATGATACGGATTTTAATTAATGATTGTAATTAGACTTTATTTTGATACTAGGCGAAATTATTCGCAAATAACTATGATTTTTTCAAGGTATGAATTGTTATTTCTGGCCATATTCCGACTCTTCCCGGAAATGCTAAATATCCGAACCCTCTATTTACATAAAGACTCTTTTTTGTTTTTTCATCGATATAGCTGCCGGCCCATTTTGGATATTTAAATTTAACCGGGCTCCATTTTATCCATCCGGGGATTTCAATTCCAAACTGCATTCCATGAGTATGTCCGCTTAGCGTTAAGGGAATATTTGATTCATGCTTAATTATTTCGGCATCGAAATGAGATGGGTCATGGCTCAATAATATTTTAGGTGATTTTGGATTTAAGCCTTTCAACGCTAGATTTAAATCTCCATATTGCGGAAAAGGAGGGTTGCCCCAATTTTCAACTCCTACAATATCTAAACTTTCTCCGTTTTTTGAAATTTTGAAATTTTCATTTCTTAAAAGTCTCCACCCTAATTTTTTATGGGTTTCCAATAGGTTTTGCATGTTTTTATTTTTATCATCTAGGCTATCCCATTTGACATAGTCCCCGTAATCATGATTTCCTAAGATGCTAAAAACACCAAAAGGCGCATTAATTTTTTTAAATAAATCTAACCATGGAGTCATTTCAGAATAAACATTGTTAACAAGATCTCCGGTAAAGACTATTGCATCTACATCTTGTTCTAAAATCATATTAACCCCAAGTTCAACTTCTTTAAAGTCTACAAAGCTACCAGAGTGGATATCACTAATTTGAAGAATTTTAAATCCACTGAATGCATCTGGAAGTCCTTCAATGGTTGCGGAATTCTTTAATATGCGATATTGAGACCTTCCGCGAAATATTCCGTGAAGAATGCCAACAAATGGAACCGCAGCTATACCCCATCCAATTAGAGCAATAAATCGACGTCTACTTGGCCATTCTCCTGAAATAAGCCTGTTGCCAGTTCTAAATAAATCTTCAGCTGTCCCCAAGAAAATGGGAATGAGTTTTGGTACGCCAATTAGTATGGTGTAGCCTATCATAAGAGGTAAGATTTTAGAATTGTGAACTTGAGGATCATAAATCATTACCGAGTATGTAATTAGTATGTATCCGACAACATTAAAGATCCAGTATGCTTTTTCAAATATTTTAGACAACTGTAAGGCCTTGAAAATTTGAAAGGCATAAAAGTCTAAAGCAAAAAACATTAACAGGATGATTAAAGAAAGAAACTTCATCTTTTTTTCTGAAGATTTTAAATGATCTGCAAAAATGATCATATTATTCATAACGCTGACATAGTAACATCAATAATATTTTCAATTTTTTTTTAGAAAAAATTATTGAATAAGGAAGACCGACTAACTTAGCATATATGAGCAGTTGGAATTCATATTTTTCGAAATCGTTATGGAAAAGTGGGTTATTATTAATTGCTGTGGCAATTGGGATTTTGACTCTTGTTTATACCGAGAAGTTTACAAACCAATTAAGGATTGAAGAGAATAAAAAAATTGAATTATGGGGTGAGGCTATTTCTGTAATAGTTAATTCAGATGAATCTTCAGACTTAACTATGGCCACTAGAATTATAGAGCTTAATACAAGTATTCCACTTATTCTTACTGATGATAAAAACAAAATTTTAACTTATCGAAATCTATCAGTAAAAGACACTTCATATTCTTCAATTAAGAAAGAATTAAAAAATATGATTGCCTATTCTGAGCCAATTGTGGTTAACCTTTCACCCGGTGTAAATCAATTTATTTATAGAAATGAGTCAATTAGTTTAAAAAGACTAAGGTCTTTTCCCCGTTTTTTATTGGGCATAATTGGTCTTTATATTTCCTTGGCATATTTGGCATTTAGCAGAGCTCGAAAAACAGAACAAGATCTGGTTTGGAACGGTATGGCAAAAGAGACCGCTCATCAACTTGGAACACCGTTATCTGCTTTATTTGGATGGGTAACAATACTTGAAGAGGAAGGAGTTAATTCTTCGGCACTACGAGAAATCAAAAAAGATTTGGAAAGACTGCAGACCGTAGCTTTCAGATTTTCTAAAATCGGATCAGAAATAGAGCCTAAATCCATTGATATATTAACGCTACTTAACCAGATATCAGAATATCTACAAAGAAGAAGCCCAAAGTCATTGAAAATAGAAATTGAAGCACCAAATCAGGCGCCAAAACTAAATATAGAACCAGTTTTGATTGGATGGGTAATTGAGAACTTAGTACGAAATGCAATAGATGCAATGGAAGGAAAAGGGGTCGTTCGTATTTCCTTAGGAGTTTTAGAATCTTCCATTTATATTGATATCTCAGATTCAGGAAAAGGTATAAGTTCTAATGATCGTCGAGCTATATTTAAACCTGGGTATACTACTAAAAGTAGAGGGTGGGGACTAGGATTGTCTCTAGCCAAAAGAATAATTCAAACAGGCCACGGAGGGAAGCTGTATTTGGTTCAGTCACAATTGAATAAAGGAAGTGTTTTTAGGATAGAATTAAACTCACTATAATTGGGATTATACATTCATATTCCTTTTTGTCGCAAAGCATGCAACTATTGTGACTTTCATTTTTCAACCCAACTTTTGGGAATAAAAGATGTCATGTCATCCATGAAAAAAGAATTAAAACTAAGATTTAAAGAAGATCCTTTAGAACAAGAAACTTATTATTGGGGGGGAGGGACTCCTTCGATATTGCCCAATACGGAAATATCCTCATTAGCTCAAATAGCATTGGAAAATGCCCCTTTAAAAGAAGGTGGGGAATTTACCCTTGAGGTCAATCCTGATGATGTAACTCATCAATCTTTAAAAGATTGGAAAAATATTGGAGTTAACCGTTTAAGCATTGGGGTTCAATCTTTCATGAATGATAAACTTGAATGGATGAATCGGACACATAATTCTGATCAAGCTCATTCTGCTATAAAGCGCGCCCAGGACTCTGGTTTTGAAAATATAAGTGTTGATTTAATTTATGGAATCCCCGATTCATCATTAGGAGAATGGCAGAATAATGTAGGTATTGCTATAGAGACAGGAGTAGTTCATCTCTCCACCTATGCTCTAACAGTTGAAGAAAAAACAAAACTTTTTCATCAAATAAAGAAGGGGGAATCACACTCGCCAAAAGATGAGAGGGCCGAGGAAGATTTTCGATGGTATAGAAATCAATTAGATGAATTAGACTGGGATTCATATGAAATAAGTAATTCTTGTTTGCCAGGATATAGATCAATTCATAATTCGATGTATTGGTTGGGAGAATCTTATTTTGGTATCGGTCCAGGAGCTCATTCATATGATGGAAAACAGACCCGACGTTGGAATATCAGTAATAATGGGAAATACAGAAGAGCACTGGGGCTTGATAATTCATGGTTTGAGGAAGAGTTTCTTAACCCTAAGGATGTCATTAATGAAAAAATTATGACCAGATTAAGAACTAAGGAGGGTTTAGATTTTCGTGATCTAGGTGAATGGGCAAATGAAGTGGAGAAATCATGGAAGCTACATGTTGATTCCAAAAGATTATTTAAAAATGAATTAGGAATATGGAAGCTATTAGACCCGGGACTGTTTTGGGCTGACCGTATTGCATCAGATGGATTTATAACTTAAGTTAATTTAAATGGAGAACCCAGAGTTAGTACATGATATAAGTACAGTGATTGAAGAGGGCCGCTCTCGCGCATGGTATATACCAGGAATGAGAAGAGACCCAGTTAAATTAGATAGATGGATAGGATCTGTGGATTTAGGCGGTGATGTTAATTTTTTTAATTTAAATATTAATCCACATGCACACGGAAGTCACACTGAAACGCTGGGACATGTTTGTAAAAGCTGGCACCCAATAAGTGAGATCAGAATACCATTTATTCAGTCGGCTCTTTTAATTACTGTTAATTATGAGGATCGTGGAAAAGATGGAAAGATTATAGATTTAGATGAGGTAAAAAACGCATGGAAAAAATGGAAACCATCAGCTAACTTAACAGCTCTAGTTGTTAGGACAATCCCTAATCCCAAGGAAAAAAAATATATAAATTTTTCATCAAAAGATGCACCTTTTTTTTCTGATAAAGTGGGTGGGTTTTTAAGGGAAAACGGAATTATGCATTGGCTTGTTGACCTGCCAAGTGTTGATAGAGAAGAAGATGGTGGTGCGCTATTAACCCATAGAAGTTTTTGGGGTCTTGACCCATTGGAGAAAAAAGTTAGTGACAGAGCTCGTCCAGATGCAACAATATCAGAGCTTATTTTTATTGATGATTGCATAGAAGACGGTTATTGGTCCTTAGCAATGCAAGTTGCATCAATTGCAAATGATGCTGCTCCTTCTCGACCGCTTTTGATGAGATAAAAATATTTTCTATAGTAATTTATCATCTTCAATCTTTCCATTTATCTGACCTTACCTTTGTGAGTCTATGTGGGAGAATTTAGGACATTTTATATTAAAAAATCGTAGAGGAGTTCTGCTCTTCTGGGTTCTCTATGTTCTATTTATGGGATTTGCAGGAAGGAATGTTGATATCAGTTATCATTTCGCGAAAATGTTACCCTCAGACGATTCTGTCTTTACTACCTACATAAAATTCCAAGAGGAGTTTGCTGGATCGGGAAATTCTATAGTCTTAGGAGCCAAAGACAATGCTTTTTTCACTCCCTCTGTCCTAAATGCATGGCAGAATATGGCTGAAAGATTGGAGAAGGAGGATGAAGTTACCGGTGTATTATCTCTTCATAATGCAGTTGATATTGTTTTAGGTGATAAGGAAGGAGAAAAAATGGAATCTCTTGCAATTATGGAAGGGAAAGTTGATAGCCCTCAGAAAGCATTTCACATAAGGGATCATTACGATGCTCTTCCTATTTATCATGGGCTATTAAGTAGCCGGGATAATGAAACACACTTGATGGCTATTTCAATAACTGAAAAGGCAAACTATAGCGAAATCATTTATGATTTATTTGACCGAATTCATGTAGAAACAAAGAGATTTGAAAGAAGAACAGGAATTCCAATTGAGGTTTCGGGTCTGCCTTATCTGCGGCTAAACAATGCGAGGTCAATAAAAAGTGAGATAAACCTTTTCATGATACTTACAGCTCTTGTAACAGTTTTAATAATGCTCATTCTTTTGAGAAGTATGCGTGCTGCAATTATTGCGTTAGTAGTTGTAGCTGTTGGTGTAATTGGCTCATTTGGAATAATGGGCTTACTGGGATTCAAGATCACATTATTTTCGGCACTATTACCTCCGTTATTGATTGTTATTGTTGTTCCAAACTGTATTTTTTTTATAAATAAATATCATCAAGAATATTCTAAGGATAAAAAAGTAAAAGCTGCATTACTTCATACTGTTAAGAAAATCGGCGGTGTAGCTTTTTTGACAAATACTACAACAGCACTTGGTTTTGCCACTTTTGCTTTGACCTCAAGTGATGCGCTAGTGCATTTTGGAGTGGCCGCAACTTTAAATATTCTTGTAGTTTATGTTCTTTCATTGACCATGATCCCAGTTCTCTACAGTTGGCTTTCAGAGCCTAAGGAAAGGCATTATAATCATTTGAATCAAAAGTGGATTACAAAATGGATTGAATGGTTGGTGCGTATTTCAGAATATCACCGAAAGAAAGTATACTTAGGTGCTATGCTGGTTGCTTTTTTTGGGATTTTCGGAATGACACTAATGGAGACCACAGGAAATCTTACTACTGATATAAATCCTAATGATCCGTTGGTGACACAAATGAGATTTTTTGAGAAGGAGATGGGCGGGGTTATCCCTCTTGATATTGTAATTGACTCGCGTTTAGAAAATGGTATTGAAAAATCAAAACTTTTAAGAAGGGTAGATGCTTTTCAAACTAGACTTGATACTTTTCCTCAACTTTCAAGGTCGTTATCACTAGTAGACATGTTGAAATTTGGCCGCCAAGCTTATTATGGCGGTGATCCATTATTCTATGCTTTACCAAATAGTCAAGAGAGGACATTGATAGCATCTTCATTACCGAATTTAGATAGTAAGAATTTGGACTTTCTTACAAACGGGTTTGCTGATGAAAAAAATCAAAAGATGAGGGTTTCGGTTCAAGCTAAAGATTTGCCGAGGCCTGAAATGATAGAATTGATAAGGAAGGTTCAGAAATTGGCTGATAGCATTTTTAGTAAAGAAGATTATGATGTTAAATATACCGGGGCCAGTATAATATTTCTTAGAAGTACAAAGTTTTTAATAAATAATCTGGTTCTGAGTTTATTGTTAGCAATTGGCTTGATATCATTAATCATGGCCTTTCTCTTTAAAACTCCCAGAATGGTTATTGTTGCCATTATTCCAAACCTTTTGCCATTATTAATGACAGCCGGATTAATGGGTTGGTTTGGTATCCCCGTAAAGCCATCAACAGTTCTTATTTTTTCTATTTCTTTCGGTATTTCCATAGATGACACTTTACATTATTTAGCTCGGTATAGACAAGAACTAATAGGCAACGGCCATAATATATCTCTTGCCGCCATTACAGCTATTAGGGAAACGGGGATCAGCATGTTTTATACGAGCATAGTTTTATTTTCGGGATTTTTCATTTTTTTAGCATCTGATTTTGGAGGGACTCAAGCTCTCGGTCTTTTAGTTTCCATTACTTTAGTCTTTGCGATGTTTTCGAATTTAATTCTATTGCCTAGTCTTTTGATATCGCTTGATAAAGTGATGACTGGATCTGAGATGGAGAATATATTAATTGATTTAGCTGAGGACGAATGAAAGGAATAATACTTGCCGGCGGTTCAGGAACTAGACTCCACCCGTTAACTAAGGTTATCAGTAAACAATTGATGCCTGTATATGATAAGCCAATGATTTATTATCCTTTGGCAACATTAATGGAAGCTGGAATTCAGGAGATATTAATAATAAGTACGCCAGAAGATTTACCCTTATTTAAAAAACTTCTTGGCGATGGAGAATGGTTAGGTTGTTCTTTTTCTTACGCGGCTCAAGAAAAGCCTAATGGTCTTGCTCAGGCTTTTATTATTGGAAAAAATTTCATCGGAGATGATTCAGTCGCTCTTATTTTAGGCGATAATATTTTTTATGGGGAAGGTCTCAAGACAATTTTAAATGGAGCAAAGAATAAAGAAGGAGCAGTTATTTTTGCTTATCAGGTAAGCGACCCGGAGCGATATGGGGTTATTGATTTTGATGAAAATGGCAAGGCCATTTCTCTTGAGGAAAAACCAAAAAACCCTTCGAGTAATTTTGCTGTACCTGGTTTATATTTTTATGACAATGGGGTTGTGGATATCGCAGCAAAAATGAAACCAAGCGTCAGAGGTGAGTATGAAATAACAGACATTAATATAGACTACTTGAGTAAAGGGAATCTCCATGTAGAGGTTCTGGAAAGGGGCACGGCTTGGCTTGATACTGGTACATTTAATAGTCTAATGGAAGCTGCGCAATTTGTGCAAATCATGGAAAGTCGACGTGGAATTAAAGTTGCTTGCATCGAAGAAGTAGCATATCGAATGGGCTATATAGACGCTCATCAGCTTTTAAAGTTATCGAAACCCTTGATAAAAAGTGGCTATGGTAAATATCTAGAAGAACTTTTGTCATGAACTCTTTAGATCGCTTAAGGAAAATATTTTTAAGGTCTTTGGAATCTGACTTTAGCGAGCCAGAATGGAATCGACAGCCCGATTCTCTTTATGCTCCTCAAAGATATATTTTAGGAATAGGTGGAAAACGGTTGCGGCCAATTTTAGCTTTAATGGCTGCCGAATCTATGGGGAGAAATGCTCTGGAGGCAATGCCTGTGGCTCACGCAGTAGAAAGATTCCATAATTTCTCTCTTATTCATGACGACATTATGGATGAAGCCCCTATTCGGAGAGGTAAATCTACGGTTCATGAAAATTGGGGTATAAATACAGGGATACTATCAGGAGATGCGTTATTGGTAATGGCATATAAGTCATTACTTAAAGCACCTAAAAGTATGATTTATGATCTTCTTGAAACATTTAATCAAACAGCGCTTGAAGTTTGTGAGGGTCAACAAATGGATATGGATTTTGAATCTCTTGATCGAATTGAAGAAGGCCAGTATTTAAATATGATAAGAAATAAAACGGCTGTTTTAATTGGCTGTTCGTTGCAAATGGGCTCATTAATTGCTGGCGCATCAAAAGAAGTTTCAAAATCATTATTCAACTTTGGAATTGAATTAGGGATTAGCTTTCAGATTCATGATGATTTATTAGATGCATTTGGATCCGCAGAGACTTTTGGAAAACAAATTGGTGGCGATATTCGTTCTCAAAAGAAAACACTGCTTTGGATACACTTTTCAAATCATCAGCCAGATGTATTAAAAACAATTCTTAAGTCTGGATCAAAGGATAAGGTCCAGGAGATTCTTTTCTCGATGGATGCTACTGGAAGTAGAGCTTATGTTGAAGCTCAGAGAAAAAAACATTTTGATTTAGCGATTACGTCATTGCATAATGTAAAAAAGAACAATTGCGATACAAAAGACTTAGAGAGTGTGGCAAATTGGATTTTCGATAGAGAGTTTTAGTTTTTTTTATAGAAAATATGCATGCATAACACATGTGGGAAACTAATTGCTGATAAGAAAATAAAGAAGTAAGCCAAACATTCTTCAGCATTTAATTTGAAAACATAAATGGATATTAAATACAAAAATATTGCCCCTAAATTAAAAGGAAGAGCCTCTATAAACATCTTAGAATTTGAATTTTTTAATTTAGATTTCAGATGTGTCCAGCCAATTCTGCTGTGCTGAAAAATAAAATAAAGCCCAAAGGTTAAAAGAAGACTTTCGTAATTAGATAAAAAGAGGAAGAGTAAAATTATTAACCATTCTACATGTTTTTTCAATAGTGCATAAATTAAAGGGAGAATTAATAGTGAATTACCGACAAGAGGATAGTTAAACAAAGAGTTCTTACTTAAATTGATCCCAAGTATTGATATGATCTCTTTAAATTCATCAAAATGGATCAAAAATAGAGAGCTGAATAAAGTGAGCCCCCAAGCATAGGCAATAAAATTAGAATCAATATTCCAATTTTGAGTTTCAGCTTGCCCAAAATGCCATGCGGAATAGAGAATAAAAAATAATAGACCGATGATAGGTGCATAAAACCAAATCAGTAAAACTATTAGCATTAAAAATAAATAAGAGAGAACAAATTTTAACGTAATCTTGGTTTCTCCCGGAAAGACTCCAATCAAGTGATCTAGAGCACCATGAGGGATCCCGACAACTAGCAAGCCCACAGAGATAATAATGAGATTGCTTTGGGATAAATTCAGTAATTCTCCTGAGGGAGGCGTTTTGTCGATGAGAATGTAAACTATCATTAAAATAGGAACTATTATTTTTTTTAATTTCCAATAAGACCAGAATATTACTGACTTAATGAATATCCATATTTGTAGTTTAGAAAACATCGATAAGTCTTCTGTTAGAGTCGTTTCTTCATCAAGAAATTTTAAGATAAAATTGGAGGATTTTATCTTAAATAACCGTTCAAATATTGGCTTTCCTTGCGAAGGCCAAATTGTTAAAATGATCAATAATAATTGATCATAAAAAAGAAATCTCCTATTTAGCTTAACTTTTTTCGGTCTTAATTGTCCATTATTGCATATCAACTTAGAATGATCATACATGTTTTTGAAGGCATATCCCGTGCTTGGTTTTACATTGCCAGCGCGAGTGCCAATAGTTACAAAATTTTTATGAGGTTTTTGATTTGGTAGTTTTGAACTCATAGGAATTACTCCTTTTTCTGAGCTCATAATTTTGTATGAGCCGAAATAATTTTTTATAAAATCATGCAGAGTTTTTTTTGCTTCATCTTCAGGAATTATTTCTTTTCCGAATCGAGTTAATTCGACTAAAGCAGTTTTGGATGAGTACGGTAAAATGTAGACGAATTGAGTTGATTTATCCTGAGGTACCCGGAAATCCATCATATGATAGACATCAGTGTCTAATTGTGTTTGTTCTAACTCAACTTTTAACCCGAAAAATGATTGAGAAATATTAAATCTGTCATCTTTGAAGTTCTTCAAATCAGGAGGCCTGCTATCAAAACCCCATTCTGTAAAGTATTTGTTTTTTGGTGTTTCGATCACAATCGAATTATGACTTTCAATATTTAAAACTTTTTCTCTTCGATGTTCAATTTGGTATTTTGAAAAAAGTCTGCGCGACCAATCATATAAGTCGCTACTTCCCATATGAAAGTATTCTATCGGCTCTATTGATGAACTTTTCTGATTATTGATTTTGATTTTGTTCCAACGATGAGATATAATGGATTCGTAATCACGGTAAATCTCATCTTTTGGATTTGCCCAAAAACAGAATGTTTTGTCATTCTCAAGTTTTTCACTTGGCTCTAGAATTAGGACTTTTTTGTCATCAAGTAAAAATTGCTTTGACATTTCAATCAAAAGGATACAAGTGCTAGCGCCCCAGCCAACAAAAATTATATCATAACGAGTTTTTTTTTCAGACAAAATATTCTGTTCTAGATATGGCAATATAGTGCAATTAGAATTTAATGTTTTTCTTTTTAATATTGAATATATCCAATTCTAAATGCTTCTTTAGAAAGGATTAAATTGATGTAATTTTGATATTCTGAATAAAAACAACTTTATGGATCGTTTTTCCTTCTTAGGAACTTCACACATTGGCTTTATCGAAGACTTGTATCAGCAATACTTGTCTAGTCCGGATCTTGTCGAGCCCTCCTGGCGAGCCTTTTTTCAAGGGTATGATTTCTCTAAATCTGACTTTGGAGATATTTTAAATGATGAAAGTGTTGCCCTCCCTGATGAGGTTCGAAAAGAGTTTTCAGTATTGAATCTTGTTCAAGGATATAGGACACGGGGACATCTTTTTACCCAAACTAACCCAGTGCGCAGCAGAAGAAAATATAGCCCTGACCTCGCTCTGAAGAATTTTGGATTATCTGAATCTGACTTAGAGTTAAAATTTCAAGCTGCTTCTCAGCTGGGTATGGAATCTCCAGCTAAATTAAGTGATATTGTTACTCATTTAGAAAATACATATTGTCGATCAATTGGTGTTGAATACATGTATGTTAGAGAACCTGATGTTATAAGCTGGATACAGCATTTTATTCATCCTAATGAAAATGCGCCCATTTTAAATGCTGATGATAAATTGTACATTTTGCATAAATTAAATGAAGCAGTAGCATTTGAAAGTTTTCTAAACACAAAATTTGTCGGTCAGAAGAGATTCTCAATTGAAGGAGCCGAAAATTTAATTCCTGGACTTGATTTTATGCTTCAAAAAGGAGCTGATTTAGGCGTTGAAGAGGTAGTTTTAGGAATGGCTCATCGGGGGCGATTAAATGTTTTAACAAATATCTTTGGTAAGCCAGCTTCTCAGATTTTTTCTGAATTCGAGGGAAAAGAATTTGAAGAAGCAGATTTTGATGGTGATGTTAAATATCATTTAGGTTATACTGCAGAAAGGTTATTGGATAATGGTAAAAAGTTAAAATTAAATATCGCTCCAAATCCCTCTCATCTAGAGGCTGTGGATCCAATTGTTGCAGGGATTTCTAGAGCTAAGGGGCGCTCTAATTTTCCGGAAGACCCAAGTAAGGTATTGCCGATAATGATCCATGGAGATGCGGCAATAGCAGGTCAAGGAGTGGTTTATGAAGTAATTCAAATGGAACGATTGTCTGGATATGGGACAGAGGGAACTATTCATTTAGTCATAAATAATCAAGTTGGTTTCACTACTAATTTCATTGATGGTCGATCATCTACGTATTGTACTGATGTTGCCAAAGTAGTTCTTGCTCCAGTTTTGCATGTTAATGGTGATGATGCGGAAGCTGTTATTCACGCTATGCGTTTTGCTATTGAATACAGACAAAAGTGGAAACGAGATGTATTTATCGACCTCCTGTGTTACAGAAAATATGGTCATAACGAAGGAGATGAGCCACGATTCACTCAGCCATTATTATATCAGGTAATTTCAAAACACCCTAATCCAAGAAAAATCTATTTTGATAAACTCGTTGCTAACGGTGAGGTTGATCCAAACTTAGTTGTCGAAATGGAGAGGGAATTCAAGGAAATGTTGGAGGGTTTATTCGATGATTCAAAAAAAATAGAAAAGAATAAAATTGTTCCATTTATGCTTGATGAATGGAATGGTTATCCTCGCGCAACTATTGGTGAGGTTTACAATATTCCTGATACCAGTGTTTCAAGATATCGCTTGGATGAAGTTGCGACGACTTTGACAACCTTGCCAAAAGACAAAAAGTTCTTTAAAAAGATCATAAGGTTAATAGGGGACAGGGCTCAAATGGCTTTTGAAAAGAATGCTCTGGACTGGGGAATGGCCGAAATGATGGCTTATGGAACTTTGCTTCAAGATGGTTTTAGTATAAGAATATCTGGCGAGGATGTGGAGAGAGGAACTTTTTCACACCGTCATGCGATTATAAAATTAGAAGATTCTGAAGAAGAGTTGTCTTTATTAGATAATTTACCTAATTCAAAGGGTCGATTTGCAATTTACAATTCTCACCTTTCAGAGTATGCTGTTTTGGGCTATGATTATGGTTATGCCATGGCAAGTCCTGCAACTTTAGTCATATGGGAGGCTCAATTTGGGGATTTTTCGAATGGAGCCCAAATAATAATTGATCAATTTATAGCTGCTGCAGAAGACAAATGGAAAGTGCAAAATGGAATGGTTTTGTTGCTCCCCCATGGGTATGAAGGTCAGGGTGCCGAGCATTCTTCTGCTCGTTTAGAAAGGTTTCTACAATTATGTGCTCAAGAAAATATGTTCGTTTGTAACCCTACAACACCAGCGAATCATTTTCACATGCTGCGTCGTCAAATGCATCAGAAATTTAGAAAACCATTAGTTGTTATGAGCCCCAAAAGTTTATTACGACACCCCATGGCAACATCAAAAATGGAGGATTTAAGTAAAGGTGATTTTATGCCGCTACTAGCAGACGATTTGGATAAAATGGGGATAGAAAAATTGGTATTTTGTTCGGGAAAATTATTTTATGAATTATTATACGAGCGTAATAAAAGAGGGGATAATAAAACAGCCCTTATTCGCCTAGAGCAACTCTATCCTTTACCGGAAAAGGAAATAAATAAGGAGTTAGCGATGTATGCAAAGAACATAAAGTTGATTTGGGTTCAAGAAGAACCTGCCAATATGGGGGCATGGAGTTACCTTAGAGTAAATTCAGAATATCCATTTAAATGCATTTCTCCAAAAATATCAGCTTCTACGGCCCCAGGTTCAAAGCAAGCAGCTAACCAAATTCAAAGTACTTTAATAACTCAAACATTTGATAGTTAATATTCAATTCTATGATTCTTGATATGAAAGTGCCCTCGCCGGGTGAATCCATAAGTGAAGTTGAAATCGCAAATTGGCTAGTTAATACAGGCGACTATGTGGAAAAAGATGAGGCTATAGCTGAAGTTGATTCAGATAAAGCTACTTTGGAGTTACCTGCGGAAATGAGTGGTGTAATTGAAATACTTTTTGAACCTGGAAGTATAGTCGGAGTTGGAGAAGTAGTTTGCAAAATTGACACAGCTGCAAAAGCGCCTAATAAATCTAATAAATCAGCAAAACCTATTGAGGAAAGTTCAGCTTTAAAGGTTAATAATCCTTCGGCGAATACATATGCTACAGGTACTCCAAGTCCTGCTGCGAAGAAAATATTAGATGAGAAAGGTATATCAATATCGTCAATAAATGGAAGCGGGAAAGATGGTCGAATCACAAAAGAAGATGCCATCAACGCCAAAGCTTCAATGGGAACAACAGCAACAGGAAAAGAGCGCAGGCATAATCGTCAAAGGATGAGTTCATTGCGCCGAAAACTTGCAAAACGATTGGTTTCAGTGAAAAATGAAACAGCTATGCTCACAACTTTCAATGAAGTTGACATGAAACCGATAATGGATTTGCGTAAAAAATATAAAGAAGATTTTGCAAAAAAACATGAAGTTGGTCTTGGCTTCATGAGTTTCTTTACGCTTGCCGTTGTTAGAGCACTTAAAGAATATCCAACAGTTGCGAGTATGATTGATGGAGATGACATGGTCAGCTTTGACTCCGTTGACATCTCTGTTGCTGTAAGTGGCCCAAAAGGGTTGATGGTTCCCGTTGTAAGGGACGCAGATAAATTAGGTTTTGCAGGGGTGGAATCTGAGATAAAAAGTTTGGCAATAAAAGTCCGTGATGGTAAAATAACTGTGGACGAAATGACAGGGGGATGCTTTACTATAACAAATGGTGGTGTTTTTGGGTCTATGCTAAGCACTCCTATCATAAACCCACCTCAGTCCGCTATTCTTGGAATGCATAATATTGTTGAAAGACCTGTTGTTGTTGATGGTAAAATTGTGGTTCGTCCAATTATGTATGTTGCTATGAGCTATGATCACAGGATTATTGACGGTAAAGAATCAGTTGGCACATTGGTAGCAATTAAAGAAGCTCTAGAAAACCCTATTGATATTTTAATGCAAGGAGATATAAAAAAGTCTCTGGGTTTATAATGATTAGAAAATTTTGATAGATACACATACGCATTTAGATAGTTCAAAGTTTTCAGAAGACATAGATGAAGTAATTCAAAGAGCTTTATCCGTTGGGGTAACAAGTATGTATTTGCCAAATGTTGATGATGAAAGTTTTGCTCGTATGAATAGTCTTCAAGAAAGATATCCTAATCATATTGAGCTTATGTTAGGATTACACCCTTGCGATATTAAGGGTGACTGGCAAAAAATTCTTGACCGATACGATAAATTATGGGAAGTAAACCCATCGGCATTTATAGCAGTAGGCGAAATTGGACTAGATCTATATTGGGATAAATCAAATATAGGTGAGCAGATTCAAGCTTTGAATCGTCAATTAGATTGGTGCCTAAAATATGACAAACCTTTTAGTATGCATGTTCGAGATGCCTGGGAGCCTACATTGAAGGTCCTAAGAGAGAGAAAGTGTCCTGAGATCAAGGGGGTTTTACATTGTTTTACTGGGTCTCTAGAAATTGCAAGTGAACTAATAGATATGGGTCATTATCTTGGTATTGGTGGTGTTGCAACATTTAAGAACTCTAATGTTATAAATGTGCTCTCTGAAATAGGGCTTGATCGAATTGTATTAGAGACCGACAGTCCGTATTTAGCTCCTGTCCCTCATCGAGGCAAGAGAAATGAAAGTTCATATCTGCAAAATATAGCGATTTTCCTTTCTGATAAATTGAATTACTCCCTTGAATATATAGATGAGGTCACATCTGAGAATGCAAACCGTATTTTTCAAAGGTGAAACTTCTACTTATATATACAGGAGGAACAATCGGAATGATTCAAAGCCCTGAAGGAGACTTGTCCCCATTTAATTTTGATGAAGTATTAAGACAAGTCCCAGAATTAAATCAGCTTGAATGTGATATCGAAACAATTCAAGCGTGGGAGCCTCTGGACTCGAGCGACATAAATCATAATCACTGGATAAAATTGGCTGAGATTCTCAATGAGAACCGCGATCAATATGATGGTTTCGTTATTCTTCATGGAACAGACACAATGGCCCATACAGCTTCAGCTTTGAGTTTTATATTAAAGGGTTTTTCTAAACCTATTATTTTAACCGGAAGTCAATTACCAATTGGAGTTCTAAGAAGTGATGGGCGTGAAAACTTAATAACCTCTGTTGAATTAGTTCTATGCCGATTGGATAATGAGGCTCCTGCAATTAGTGAAGTATGCGTTTATTTTGAGAACAAGTTATTTAGAGGAAATAGAGTTTTCAAGAGAAGTTCTCAGGCATTTGAGGCATTTTCAAGTCCTAATTATCCTATTTTAGTCGATGTGGGTGTGCATCTTGATATTCATCATGAATATACTTTGAAACCAAGAGACCATTATTTTTTTGACCCTAAAATGGATTCTCAGATTGCCGTTTTGAAATTCTTTCCAGGGATTGATGAGTCTTTTTTAAGAAATGTGATCCTGAATTCAGGTAGAAACGCAATTATTCTTCAAACTTATGGTAGTGGTAATGTCCCTAAATTGGAATTCTTATCTGATATTTTAGATGATGCGCGCGATAAAGGTGTATTAATAATTAATGCCTCTCAATGCCCAGGCGGCGGAGTTTCCCAGCCAGCATATGCATCTTCAAGGATGCTTCGGCATGCAGGAGTGCTATCAGCAGGCGATATGACACTTGAAGCTACGATAACAAAAACCATGTGGCTTTTGGGTCAAGGAAAGCAAGGAAAGGTATTTGAGAATCTTTTCATGGAAAACTTAGTTGGGGAAAGAACCATTTAACTTTTTAATTAAATGGGCATAATAAAGCTCCTATAGAGTCCGGGTTATACAGATATTCAGCTTTTATTTTTTGTTTATATTTGCCGCCTCAAAGCCATTGGAGAGGTGTCCGAGTGGCTTAAGGAGCACGCTTGGAAAGCGTGTGTGCGGGAAACTGCACCGAGGGTTCGAATCCCTCTCTCTCCGCTCTAGACTATCTGATATACAGAAAGTTTTTCTTAAGACGTCGACATACAAAAATATGTCGGCGTTTCTTATATCATAATTACATTATCAAAGCGGCTATTGATTTATTTAATTTCTAGGACTAAACTGACGGGGTGGCGATCACTCAGTCAATTTGTACTCTGATTCCAACACCATTACTGAAGGTGTTCAAGGTGATTTTATCCAGTATCGGGAGCTTTCTGGAATGTTCGTGATGGACGAGATAGGCAAATAAGTCGAAGGCCAATAAAAAAGAGCCCTGAAGGATCAAACTGTTCCCGTAACCTCGGAATAATTCCTCTTGACCCTGTTGATTGGCAGCCAAACTACGCATCCAAAGACCAGCGGCCATGTATCCAACGTCCAAGGCGCTGTTGACTAAAAAAATGGTTTCCGTCTTTTTCTGCATCTTGATCATCTCTTCTCTGCTCATAGCCTCCCCGTCTCGAGTCGCTTTGAGATATCCAGGTACAGCTAGGCTCAGATTCACGGTATTCCAGATCACATTCATCTCATGGAATCGCTCTGCTTGTTCAGTCGTTGCGGTGGAATAACCAATTCCGCTAAACACAAAATTTGATACAGCATAGGATCCTAAACCGACCATCAAGTTTTTATTTATCCTATTGAATTCAGTTTGAAATTCAGCCACCTGACTAAAGACAGGTTGGAAATACAGCACGCAAGTCAATAATAATATTTTCGTTTTCATCTCTGTTTAAACATTAACAATGAGATTGTGCAATTATATGCGACTTGGGATTATACATATTTGATGGTTTAAATATTTGTATTTGTTAATTATTCTCACCGTCATCTTCAATAAATAAAATTAGATAACATCATATTACAATTGCTGCTACTGATTTAATTTATTTTTAGGACTACACTAATTGGGCAGTGATCGCTGAGCATATCGTCTTGGACCATCTGCTCACCAGATTTTGGAAAGTAGTGAACTAATTCACTACCTAGCTTTTGAAGCTTTGCAGCATAAGGGCCCATGAGAATATGATCTATTGGTGCTGGATATTTGGGATGACAACCTTTCAAGTCTTGCATACTGTTTTTAAGGAGAACACGCTCTCCATCTATCTCGTTAAGAACTGACCAGAGTTTGTTATTTTTTATTGTCAGCCTATGGTTAAAATCGCCAAGGATGACAAATTTTCTTTTTTCTTTAATGTGGCTCTCTATCCATGAATCCAAAATTGGGACTTGTTTTTCTAGTACCTCACAAGCACTTCTATCGGACGTGGTGTAATCGTTTACAAAGCAGCCACTTTTCATATGTATAGCCATGACATCCATTGTGTCCTCTGTGCCAAGAAGGCGTATTATAACTCCGTAACGCAGACCATTTCTATCTATGGCGAGTTCTTTGTAGCTTCCGAGGTCTTGAAAGACTATTCCCTTGCGTACGGCAATGGCCACGCGCTGTTGTGTGCTTTCTTGATTGTTCCCACGACAGCTGTAGGTTCGGCTAGTTGGACGCTGAGAAAGTATAATTGTCCAATCTGATTCTGGAAATACCCTAGAAACTGCCGCCAGATTTTCTACTTCCTGGAGTGATACAATATCTGCTTGGAGTGATTCTGTGAAATCCTTGAGCTCAGTGTAATCTGAATCATAACGCGGCACGCATCCTTTGCCATTTTGTTCAGCTAAGTGTTCCATGTTCCAAGCGACAAATCGAAGTTCTTTAGATTGAGCTAGGACATTGCTTACAGAAAGGATAGAGAAGCTGAAAAATATTCCGATAGAAAAAATGAAGCTCTTTTTCATAAGAGTGTATTTAATTTTTCCTAAAATTAGCCTAGAATAATTGAATTTTCTTATTTGCGACTATCTTGGAATAGAAAATTATAAATCAACATTTCACTAGTGATGGATTCATTCAAAAAATCGATTATTCAATATCATTGGGTTTTAGGCGCTACAGGATTTGTCGGGAAGCATTTAGTTCGTGAGCTTTTAGAGCGGTATCAGAACAATCATAGTAGTTTAAGTAAAGGTCAAATCAAAGATTAAAAGAAATTCAAACTGAACTATCTAGTATTGTTTCAGGCATTGAGCAAGCATTTGTGAATAAAGAATTTGGTGAT
>MDSY01131214.1_pt1 | contig 22796 bp, 19 predicted proteins | sample 811131 | NCBI WGS metagenome assembly MDSY01 (sample SAMN05326643, study PRJNA326480) | marine metagenome | isolation source: seawater | place: Atlantic Ocean: South West | collected 2010 | reverse complement strand
TTTTAAAAGCAACAACAAGAGATGGTTTTGGAGATAATTTATTTAGAGATTGGCGTTTTGATAAAAACGATAAACCCAATATATCTTTTCCTTTAGAAAATCCAAAGTACTCTGGAAACATTTTAATTGCTGGAAAAAACTTTGGCTGCGGTTCCTCGAGAGAGCATGCTGCCTGGGCTATTGCTGATTATGGTTTCAAGGTTGTGATTTCATCTGAATTTGCAGATATTTTCAATAATAATGCTTTAAACAACGGAGTATTAACAGTTACTGTTTCTCCTGAGTTTTTAGCAAAAGCTTTCGAAACAATAGAAGATGACAATAATACAGGAATTAAAGTTGATTTAAAAGACCAATTTGTTGAGTTAACTGCTACTGGTGACAAAGAGTCTTTCGAAATTAATGGATATCGAAGAGAGTGCTTAATAAATGGCTACGATAACATCGACTATTTACTTGCCCAAAAAGATAAAATCGAAGCTTATGAAGCGGCGCGATAACTTTCAATAAAGACTACTTGCAAGGGCCGATTAAAATCGGCCCTTTTTTTTAAAAAAACCTGAATTGGAAATAAAAAATAAGCTAAAAAAATTAAGTCGATTAGATGATAATGATCTAGATGATAGGTTTGAAAAATCGCACAACAAAGCTTTTGAGAAGATTGATTGTTTAACCTGTGCAAATTGCTGTAAAACAAAAGGACCTTCTTTTAACAAAAAAGATATAAATAGAATCGCTAAATATATGAATATTACTCCCCCAGAGTTTTCTGACACCTATTTAGAAATGAATGAAGATGATAATTACGTTCTAAAATCAACCCCCTGCCTATTCCTTTTGAAGGATAATAAGTGCGAAATATATGAGATTAGGCCTCAAGCATGCGCTTCCTACCCTCATACAAACACCAGAAAAGTAAAAAACTTATTCCCTTACTTTGAAGCCCATTCAAATACTTGCCCTATAATTGAAGAGATAATTCAAACTACCAAATCCAATAGATAATAACATAATTGTATCTTTTAAAATAGAATAGCATTATATCAAACATGAAAGCCATTCTATTTTTAATCATTACTTCAATTACAATTAAATCCTTTGGGCAAGAATCCTTAAATCCTTTTAACCTTTCAGCAGGGGATAACTTCTTATTTGAAGTACCTGAAGCCTTAGTAAAAAAGAATAAACTCAAGTCCTATATAATTCAAACAAACAACAAAACCTTTGAGCAAGGATCATTTAATATTGAAGGACAACCCTTAAATATTAATTACTTTAATAAACGGAAGAAATTGGGCTATTCTATTTTCAGCTACGATACATTAAATCGGTTGCAAAATTCAAAGTCATTTCAGCTTAGAACTAAATACGTTAATCAAAAAGAAATTATTATTAGAAATAAATTTGATTCTACCGGTATTTTAAAAGAGCAACTAAAAAGTGAAATCGAAAAATATTCCTGGCGCTTTAAAAGTAAATATTTTAACAAAAACACTTTTATATACAATTTTAAAAAGGACTCAATAACAAAAAATATTAGTGTTTACAATAGTAATGGTGGTTATTCTGATACAACTATTTGGGAAATCAATGACTCATATCAAAGTTATTTTTTTGATAAAACCATAAAAAAAATCATTAGTGACACTATAATACTTGACACAATAAAATCAAATCACGCCCTTTTATTAGATGGCGGCTGCATTAGTTGGGCTAGTCCTAATGATCCAGTTATAGAACTTAAATTTGTAAATAAACAACTAATTCAAAAAACATATTACAAAAAAGACAAAAAGGTAAATGAAAGAAAATACAGCTATTTAATAAATGGATTACTCCATTCAATTACTCTTTTTGATGAAAATAAGATAGAATTAAGCAAAATAATTTACGTTTATGACTATTACTAACTATTAACCTACGCCATTAGCCTTTAAAGCCTCTATTACGGCATCGGGAGATTTTATAGGTCTAAATTTATCATTGATAAAAACAAGCGTCACTTGGGCTTCACAAACAACTTTACCAGTTTCTCCTATTGCTTTATTATGAAATATAATTTTTGAAGTTGGTAATTTCTCAATCCAAGTTTCAATTACAAGTTCTTCGTCATATACGGCAGGAGATCTATAATTAATCTCAATATTAACAACAGGCATACCTATGCCTTGTTTTTCTAAATCAGCGTAAACGACACCAATATCTCGCATGTACTCAACTCTACCAACCTCAAAATACTGAATGTAATTCCCATGATAAACGACTCCCATTTTATCTGTTTCAGAATATCTTACCCTAAGTTTAGATTGCTGTTTATACATACTAAATATTTTATTAAATTATTTACAAAAATAGACCAATTATAACATTTAAAGTAGCGAGATAAAACAGTTCGTTAAATATCAATAAAAGTGTTTATAAGTTGAACTTTATCAACTTCCCTTGTTCATTAAAAAGCAACAACTTGTCTAAACAGATTTAATAACATAATAACTAACTGTAAATCAGTATAAAATAATCATTTATATAGATTTTAAGTTTCAAAAAAGGGAGTTAATATTCTAAAGTAAAAAGGCTTCTGAAAAAGCACATTAAAATTTAGACATTACTAAACCAAAAAAAATTAAAAAACAATACTTAAAACGTTTTTTTATAAACTTTTTTAGTCCAATATTTGTGGGAGCAAAATCAGGGGAGGAAATTAAATTTCCCCCATACACTTTTTATTGGAAATTAACGTTCAGGCTTTTAGTTTAGCCCGACTATTTATTGATATATTTTAACTAATTTATTCGAATGGAGAAAGCACAACAACTATGGAACGACTGTTTGTCGGTAATTAAAGACAACGTAAGCCCTAGAAGTTTCCAAACGTGGTTCGAGCCAATTAAACCAGTTAAGCTAAAAAGTAAAGTTCTTACATTACAAGTTCCTAGTCAGTTTTTTTATGAGTGGGTTGAAGAGCACTATGTTGAGTTGTTAAAAAAGACAATTCAAAAAGAGCTTGGACAGCAAGGGAAACTAGAGTATAGTGTGGTTGTTGACAACCATCACAGCAACAACAAACCTTTCACTGTTAAACTTCCAACCACTGATAAAAAGTCTATCAAGAACCCTGCTGTTTCGATGCCAATTGATTTAAATCAGCAAACACCTATTAGAAACCCTTTTATCATTCCGGGGCTTAAAAAGGTAAATGTAGACTCACAGCTTAATCCGAACTACGCGATTGAAAACTTTGTAGAGGGAGATTGTAACCGTCTAGCAAGATCAGCGGGATACGCAGTTGCCAACAAACCAGGAGGTACAGCCTTCAATCCCTTATTAATTTATGGAGGAGTTGGTTTAGGAAAAACTCACTTAGCAAATGCAATTGGTATTGAAATTAAAAAGAACCATCCTAATAAAACTGTTCTTTATGTTTCATCTGAGAAATTCACTCACCAATTTATTGATTCTGTAAAAAACAATGCTCAAAATGATTTTATACACTTTTATCAAATGATTGATGTGTTAATCATTGACGATGTACAGTTCTTTGCTGGAAAAGAAAAAACACAGGATGTTTTCTTCCACATCTTTAATCACTTGCACCAAAATGGTTCTCAATTAGTATTAACTTCTGATAAACCACCTGTTGAATTACAAGGAATGGAGCAAAGATTATTATCAAGATTCAAATGGGGATTGTCAGCAGATTTACAATCACCAGACCTTGAAACTAGGATTGCCGTATTAAACAAAAAAATGTACCAAGACGGTATCGACTTACCGAAAGATGTAGTTGAATACTTAGCATACTCTATCACTACTAACATTAGAGAATTAGAAGGGGCTCTAATTTCGTTAATTGCCCAATCAAGTTTAAACAAGAAATCTATCACTTTAGACCTTGCTAAACAAATGATAGACAAGTTCGTTAAAAACACTGCAAGAGAAGTTTCTATCGATTATATTCAAAAAGTTGTCTGTGATTACTTCAACTTAGCACTAGAGTTAATGAAGAGTAAAACCCGTAAAAGAGAAGTTGTACAAGCGCGTCAAATTGCAATGTACTTCTCTAAACAATTAACTAAATCTTCCTTAGCAACGATTGGAGCCCATTGCGGTGGTAAAGACCACGCAACGGTACTTCATGCTTGCAGAACAGTAAATAATCTTATTGACACTGATAAACGCTTTAGGGTCTATATTAGTGATATAGAAAAGAAGATTAACTTAAGTTGATCTTCGTAAGGAGTAAGTCGTCCTAAAATACGATTGACAGTTTTTAAGATAATAATTAAGACCGAAGTAGATTTTCTGCTTCGGTTTTTTAATGTATAAAGTTAAGTGCTTTATACATTAAAACTGGTGTACGGTCCTCTATTGTTATAGCTGTTGACTGCCTCTTTGATAATCTTGTTTAAGACTTTTCCATTTTTTACTTTTTCGATTAAATATTCTTTTTAAAGTATTCCGTTTATTCTTTCTGCTAAAGCGTTTTGATAACAGTTACACCCATCTGTCAGTATAGGAGTCATGTTGCTCTTCAAGAGGACCTCTTGATATTGCAGAGCAATATTGTAAACCTCTATCTGATTGATGTATAGTTTCCTACTTGGTTAAACATATAAATTTGTTAAAAATGTTACTTTAAAACCTCTCTGGATTATTAATACATGAATGCTATTTTTACGATTATAACAACTCTAATTCTTTCATCGTGTTGTTCACCTCATTTTGTAGGATATGTAAATCCACTTTATCTAGAACCAGATGGATACGAGGAAACCTGCCCTATTCAACCTTGTAAAATAGGAGATTCTTGTCCGGAAAAAGGAATACCATGGCTTAACTTAGAATATGAATATGCCGATCAGTATTATGGAAAATTCGGAGTGTCATACTTAGGCTATACTCAAAACGCAATCATAAACTTAACAGGAAACTACTTAACTAACATTCAAAACCAATCTAACCTTCCTAAAAAAAATGGTTTCGGACTAGAAACACAACTTGGGCTTTTACCCGTCAATAATTATTGTACAATATTCTTCGGAATTGAAATGAATCACTTTATTAGTAAACAACCACACAATCAGTTTCACCCAACAATAGGCTACGCTGTTCCAATAAAAATTTTGAATTCATTTCAGTTTAAAACGGGATATCAATTTAACACCTCGTCCAATGCAAATCGCTGGACGTTTGGAGTTAATTTCAAAACACCTATTTACCCGCTTTTTATGAAATAAAGTTATTTCTTCTTTCTAATAAACAAGTAACCAACAACCATAAACACCAAGCCAACACCTAATAAAACAGGCACCATCACTGGGTTCATCTTTTGATACTTCTTTGGTAATAATTCTTTTTCCCCTATCACTTTGGGTTTAAAATTCAATCTTAAAAATCTTAAATCTTCTTGAAATGTTGAACCTCTAAATTCCGTTTGATAGTCCACTTCTTCCTTTGGGAGCTGCCTTCTACTGTGCCCACAAATATTAACATTAACCTCTTGAGCATTATTAAAATCACCAAATAGAATCCAATATTCACCTTTTGAAATCGGGAGGCCTTTATCTTCACAAACTGTAAATATATCGATGGACTTATCCATAGTTCCCTTAAAAACAGAAACTGGAGTAAAAATAGACTTTTCATCTTCACAATCTAACTCGCTATCAATTCTTCCGTAAGCTATAAAATCATAATGACCACATTGCTCAATATTCAAAATTGGTAAATCACCGCAAACAACTGCATACCCAGTTTGACTAGCAATTAATAAAATTAAAAAGTTACTTAACCACAAACTGTTTAACCGAACTCCTTTTCTCATCACTTACTTTTACATAATAGATTCCTGGAGCAAAACCATTTACTGATAGTGCTTTATCAAATTTAACACCCGAATCTATTTTTGTATAATAAATCTGCTGCCCTACTCCATTCATAATTGTCAAATGTAAATCTTCCGAATAAACTTTTTCCAAATTAATGTTTATAAATCCATACTGACCAAATACTTCAAATGTTAAGCCTTCTATTTCTTCTGTATTATCCGGACTAACAATTTCGACAGAGTAGTCTTCAGTTTCTCCATAATCAAATGGTTTACATGGATCTGAACTTTTAGCATCCCAATTTGTTCTAACCCTTAATAAATGAACTCCCAAACTAGCATCACTAGGAATAGAAATATTAAAAACCCCTTCTTGACTATATTCTTTATTTTCAATTAAAAGTTCTTCGGATTCAAATACTTGATTATCATTAAAATCAATCCAAACAGAAGCCTGATGATAATTCTCTTCAACTTTAATATATAAAGGATATGTTTCACCTTTTTTCAAATCAGTTGATTGGTCTGTAAAATCGCCATATCCATCGCTTGAACAATCTGATACGTTATTAATTGTATTTAATTTAAACAGTACTATTTTATCTGTAAAGCTGCAATCAGATATGGGATTACAATTATAGGTTTCAACGCTCGTCTTTGCAGTATCATTAATCTCTTTTTGATCATTAGATAAATTGGTCATTGCTATTAACTCGTGAACTTTAATATCTGATAAATCAACAGCAGTTTTAAAACTATACTCAACAAGAGTTCCGCCCAACATAGGAGTATTTAAAGTGTCCACAACCTCCACTCCATCTACCTCTAATAATAAGGGAATAGTATTTAGTGTTTGAGTTCCGTAATTTTTAATCTTAACTGTCACAATCTCATTTTTTAATCCCACTCCAGATTTAGGGGATAAAATCTGAGTTATTCCAGCATCATAAGAGTATGGACTTGATAGAATAGTGAAAATTGTATCATTCAATTTGTCACCATCACTTCCTAGTTCAGAGAACACTACCAACTCATGATCGCCTGATGAACTTAAATCAATTTTAGATGAAAATGTAAAATATGCCGTATCACCTGCAGCAATAGAACCCGAAAACAAATCATTACGCTTAATCCCATCTAAAGAAAAACTCAACGGGAAATTAGAAACGGTATTTTTCCCTACATTTTTTATAAGAACAGTAACAGTTTCTGAATTTGAATATACTCCTTCTTTTGGAGACTCTACTTTAATTAATGATATATCATCATCATATTCATCTCCAATTTTAAAACTAAAAATCCCCGTCTCCCATCCGGACTCACCCATAAATTCTCCTGTATGCCAAAAAGTTAAACCATCAACTGGATCAATAGTCATGTGAGCATAATCTCCATATCTTTGATTTCCATCTTGAACACCAGATCCATTAAAAGCATTTGACTCTGATACTGTCATTATACCTAAGTCATCACCTTTTTTCCTTCCTGTAAATCTGATACTTGGATAAGTAGTTGAGCTAGTTACAGAGTAAGCCAAACCTATATTCCCTTGTCTGTCTAAAGCTATACTACCCATCCAACGATTTTCATTGTCAGGTGCGTAAGTACTCTCCTGCTCTAAACTCCAAACACCCTCCTTTTCATGCAACTCATACCACCTTACAGCCGAATTCATATCTGAAGTTAAATCGACATCAACTGTATGACAAAGCGCTACTGAATTATACTCTTTATATGAACGATAATGCGCCATATACATAAATGCTCCAGGAACAGCATCAAGTTTTTGAGAAGTCCCTGGCTGAGTTAAATCTTGCCAACTTTCAGTAAAATCTGTATTAAACGGTGCTACATTAATCTCCTGAGTCAATTCAATTTTTGAATCTTCTGGTGAATCCCAATCTACATTCATTTCCCAAATTTTAATTCTATCACTTCCTGAAGCCCAACCATCATCTTGAAAGTAAAAAAAGTTAATAGGGTCAGTAGGCATAACATCACCACTAGCATGCGCTGGAAGCGGGCTAAAAAAACCGTTACTTTCCATATCAGGAATCGTTAATGCAACCATACGAGCTGACATGTCTCCTTTTAACATTTTATCTCTTTCAAAGCAAACTGCATTTTGAGCACCAACATTAGCTGTCATATAATATCCGTCGTGCCAAATTGAAAACTTAGGGTAATCAGGGAAATCATCAAATAAGTATTCATAATAAAACCAAGCACCTAATGGATCACTTGTTTTAGAGATAGCAATCAGCATTTTATTTCCAGTAGATTGAAACTGACTTATAAACCATCTATTTGCAAACTGATCATATAAAACAATAGGATCTCCATCGTTAGTGCTGTTAGGAAAGACAGAAGATAACATAGTTGGACCCCACAATGAATTTCCGTTTTTATCAAAAACTTGCATGGCAGTATTAACCATTTGAACGTAATGAATAAGACCCGCTGCTCCACTTGGATCTGGAGGCGAAACCTGTTGTGAGCTTTCATCAATTCCTTCCCACGATTTTATAGGTGTTAAAGAAGTTGATTTCAAATGGCCGTACTGCCTGACAGAATCTCTTTTTTTAGGTAGCGCATTTTCATTTGTATAACTATACCGCCTCAATTTATTAGGAATTTCCTTATGACGCCTTAAAATTGGACGGGCTTTTTCCTTTACATCGCCTAAAGACTCTATGCTTCCAAAATCAGACGGTTTTTTAACAGTTTTAAGAGGGACAGCAGGTTTCTCAGTAATCACATCAACTTGAGAAAATAAGCTTAATGATACTAGAGTAAATAATATTAATAAAATTTTCATAATGGCAATTTAGCAAAAGACTATCAATTTTTGCACAAGTTGCTTTTTTAATTAAACGATACCTTGTAATAATTTTAAAACGGACGATTTTTTACGTGTTGAGATAGGAACCGATGAACCATCTTTCATTTTTAAATAACCCCCGTCAATTTTAATATACTCTTTAAGGTGGTCTATGTTTATTAAATGACTTTGATGCACCCGATAGAAACCAAAATCACTCAATATTTTATCAAATTCTTTAAGCGTTTTTGTCACTAACATTGTCTTACCATTTTCAAAGAAAAAATTCGTGTAATTAATGTTTGACTCACACCTGATTATATTACCTACTTCTACAATTTCAATCTTATCTTGAGAGTGTAATGCAAGTCTTTTATTAGACTTTTTAATCTCTTTTATATTTGACGTCAATAATTGGTAGTCGTCTCTATTAATGGAACTCAACTTACTTACAGCAGACTTAAGCTCATCAATATCAATTGGTTTAAGTAAGTAATCAATAGCCGATAATTTAAAAGCTTTTATTGCATATTCATCAGAAGCTGTTGTGAAAATAATTTTAAAATCTACGTCGCCTAAAATCTCCAATAAATCAAAGGCGGTTCCTTCGTTTATTTGAATATCTAAAAAGACTACATCAGGCTTTTTAGCTTTAATTTCTTTGGCCGCTGAAATAACACCTTCAGCCGTTCCTACGATTTCAATATTTGGACAAAAATCATTTAAATCTTGAATTAAATTACATCTAAACTTTTCTATGTCATCAACAACAATAGCTCTCATTTTTTCAACCTGTTTTACAATTTATTACCCTAAACAAAAATTAAGAACATCCCAATAATAAAAATTATAGAGTAAAATCTAATAAAAAAATATTCGTCAATAAATTAGCCAACCTAGACAACTATTATGAAAACATTTTCTCTAATCTACGTTTTTGTTTTATTGATATCAAACATATCATTAGCAAGTGTAATAAAAAGTTCAAAAACAGGAAACTGGACGAATTCAAACACTTGGAAAAACAATGCTACACCTTCTATACATGACACTGTATTTGTGTCAATTGGGGATACGATTTTCATCAATTCTTCCTTTTTAAAATGCGCTTTATTAAACAATTCTGGAGTTGTCTTCTTTAAATCAGCCACCAACTATCTTGAGGCAGATAATGTTATTTTAAAGTCTGGGATAGTTACAGGGAACTCGCTAGGAACAATAGTTACAGAATCTGTATTTTCAGAAGGAAAATCAGAAATTGGTAAATGCAATCTTAAAGTTTTAGATTCTATCATAAATATAGACACATTGATATTTACAAGTTCTAGTGGAAATAAGTTTTTCAATAAACTGATTAACGAAGGAACTATTAGTAATATAGCTAACGAAGATTTAAATATTGCAAGCATCTTAGCTAATAGAGGTCAATTTAATTTCTTTTCAGGAAAGATTTTCTTTACCTCTTTTGGAGAGATCTATGGGAATATTTTAATTAAAAAACTCTCTATAACAGATAGTCTAACCTCCTATGATACACTTTTAATTCAAGAAAAAATTGAAGGAAATGGTCATATTAGAAATGAAGGTATTCTAAAACTAGGAATGACTGATGGGAATTTCAAAATAGATTCACTTATTCTAACTGCTCAAAAAAATGAATTACACCTTATAAGAAATGGCTACCAAAGCCTTCCTTATATTTCTTTTAATAAATTAAATGTTTTAAAATGCACAGGCTACGGCTCCTACTTAATTAATTCATCACATAGTATTGAAACTTTAATAATAGAAAATGAGTCAAATCTTACAATTAAAAACCCTCAAACCATAAATTATTTTGCAATAAAAAACTTTTCTAAGCTGATTTCAAAAGGAAGTTTCAAACTTGATAATATTCCAAATTTAGACTTCGAAACATTTTCTTATCTAATTTTAGAAAACAATCAAACATTTCTTAATCCAATTCAAATAGGACATATTGAAATCGAGAGTGATATTACGCTAACAGCAAACGATTCTTTATATGTCTCAGGAGATTTTACAGGAAATGGCAAACTCACTGGAAGCCTTATAGTTGAATACAATGGAGTTCGAAGGCAAACTATTAAAGAATTAGATTATGAAACGTTAGTTTACAACAACTCAAGTCCTGACTCCTCAATCCTATATGGTTCAAATAAAATTGAAAAACTTTCAATTAAAAAAGGAGATTTAAAATTAGGTTCTCATTCTATAAATAAATGTGAGATTTATGAAGAGAGCGCTATAATAATCGGTGGACATTCGCCTGTATTCAAAGACACTTTAAAAATTTCAGGAAAGTTCCTAATCAACTCAAGTAATGCAATACCCGATTTTTATTTCATTTACATTTCACCTACTGGAATTTTTCAAAACAAATCTTCTGCCGATGTCACTGTTGAAAAAGGAATTACAAATAACGGAAGTTTTATCGGGTGCAACGGAACAGCTTGTGATTATCACTTCATTAAAGATTCTGCATTCATATCCGGATCTGATACAGTTTTCATATCAAGACTACATGGTAAAACAATAATAAATCGGGGTATTTTATCCATAGAAAAGAAGATCATAGTTGATTCGCTCATAAACGAATCAGTTCTTGTTCTTCAAATAGATTCTCAGAATATAGATGGAGAATTTATTTTTAACTCGACACCTAACACTCTTGTATTCAATAAAAATGGAGACCAAAACATACCACTTACAATCACCGCGGTAAATAATCTTATTATCAAAAATAGTGGGAACAAAATATTAACTAATAACATCTTAATAAATGGTGACCTAACTATAGGTAAGTTTTCATCACTTAAATGCGACTCTTTTCAATTACACGGAAATCAAAATGGTAAAATTAAGATTGACTCTCTTGGTTCTTTAAAAATTGGGCATAATTTAAATGACCAAGACATCGTATTTCCAACATTATTTAAAGGCACAGAACTTCATGATTCTTCTACTGTATATTATTCGGCAAAAGGAAATCAAACTATCTCTAGCCTTCCTGTATATGGTAACATAACTATTGATGATGGAGCTGTTGATTCTTCATTTAAAACATTGTCTGGTGATAGCCTTCTTATTAACGGTAACCTAACCTTATCCGAGTCCTCCTTAATTTTGGTGATTAATGAAAATTTAATTGATTTAAAAGGTGATTGGAATGGACCTGGGAAAATTGACCTAACATCAGGGATATTTAAAATTGAAGGTGATGGAAATTCAGATGGAAAATTAAACGCGGGAAACTCCGAAGTTATTTATTGCGGGAGCAAAGAACAAAAAATAAAAATAGCAAAGTACTATAATTTGACAATAAACAAAATAGGTAAAGCTCTCACAAAAGCAAACTTGGGCTCTCTTGACGTACTTAATAAAACGTGGGTTAAAAATGGATGTTTAGATTTTAATTCTGAGGAAGTATCTATTGCCAATTTGATTATTGATGACTCAGTGACATTTAGTTCTAAATTACAGGATAAAAGATTCAAGGAAATCCTAATTAACAATACGGGACGCTTCCTTCTTAATTACGATGAAGAAGTTTCAATATCTGGAAGTATTCATTGCGATGGAAGCTTTATTTGTGAACAGGGGAAAATTCATTTTTCTGACTCCTCAAAAAATCAAAACATATCAGGATTTGGAACAATTGAGTTAGGACAAATAAAAGTTAGTAAAGACACAAAAAAGCTTACGATTTCGTCTGACCTAACGATAATCGACACCTTAACTATTGAATCAGGAGACATTAATATCGATTCTCAAGTAAAACTTGATTCATTAGGTTTTATAGTAGGAGAAACTAACAAAAACACAATCTCAGGAGCTGGTAAAATATTCAAAAACAAGAATATTGTATCTGGAAATTATTTCAATATTGGTGGACTAGGATTGGATATAGTTTGCCAAACACCTCTTGGAAATACATTAATTGAGCGAGCCTTTCAACCGATTGAACTTTCAAATCAGGAAAGTATTAATAGAACATATAATATTGAACCAACTTTCAACTCTAACCTAGAAGTAACATTAAGTTTTAAATATTGGGAATCAGAACTTAACAACAACTTAGAAAAAGATTTAAAAATTCAAAAATCGACGAACAATGGACTCTCCTGGATTGAATTTCAAAGTTCGCAAGATACTTCATCAAAATCAATAACATTAAATAGCGTAACAAGTTTTTCTAAATGGACAGCTGGCTCAAATAAACTGAACACACTTGCTGTTGAATTAATAAATTTTGAGGGAAAAAGAATAGAAAATAATATTAAACTAAAATGGGAAGTATTGAGTGAAATTAATTCAAAAGCGTACCAAATAAACTTTTCTTTTGATGGAATTCAATTTGATTCATTAACTACTATTCTAGCCTCAAATAACAATATTTACGAGCATACGTGGTTTAACTCACCCAATGAAAATATATTCTTTGAATTAATTGAAATAGAGAATTATGGAGAAACGATTCATTTAGATACAATCGTTATTCTAGCCAACAAGGATTTAGATCCTAAAGCTTGGGTAAGTAACAATAAAATTATTACAGAAAATTTTCCAAATGGAACATTAAGTATTTACAATTCAAGGGGTAAATTAGTTTTAATGAATAAAAAAGACATCATTAATTTAAACCCAGGAGTTTATTACATTGAATTAACTAACGAGATCAGCAGATGGATTTTTAAGTTTAAAAAATAACAGATTATAGTAATGCTTAATGTTCAAAATCCAAAAACCTTTTTAACTTCCTGTTTAGCCAAAACTCCTGATGCATTTTTAATAAGCTTTCCATTGTTATAAAAAAATAAACTAGGAACTCCTCTAACGCCCATTTTGGCTGCTAATTCTTGGTTTTTATCTACATCAACTTTTACAATTCGAAGGCTATCCCCCATATCACTTTTAACCTCTTCTAAAATTGGTTCTAATGTTTTACATGGCCCACACCAAGTCGCATAAAAGTCAACTAATACATTTTCACTACTATTTATTATATCATTGAAATTTGCCATACGCTAAGTTAAAAAACAAAAATTTTTAAATTGATCATTATGATTGCACTTGATAAAAGTGCGAAGTTCTAATAAATAAAACACCCTAAGACATCTCTTTAAAATTATGATTAAAATAGAATAATTGATTTTATTTAAAAGTAACCACAAAAACTTTAGAAATACTTTTATAACAAGCGATATAGTTTTAATTAACCGAAATTCTATTTTTTATTCTTTCAAATCAAAATCATTTTTCTTCAAAAGAATTAAATTACAAACCATTATTATAGGTATTTAATGCTCGTCTCACTTTTTTAAAGGAACTCTTACTAAAATTATAAGATAGAACAATAAGTCCTAATCCAATTCCACCCAATTTCAAATTTGTTTCAGTACTAACTAATGCTTTTCCTAATTCGTATCCAACATAGATCCTCCCATAAAAGCTATTAAATTGGCACATATATTACTTAACCTTGCCGATTTTATTTGTCGATAAGCTTGATCATTTGATTTTAAAACACTTACAACTGCCTTAAATGATAAAATTCGAGAACCTTGATAAAAATTATTCTTCCCTTCTTCTTTTGAGATTAAAATCGAATCAGAAACAGACTGTCAAAACGAAAAGATTACGCTGAAAACTAATAAAAAATAAACAATTTTTTTTCATCTTTTCTCTACAAAAATATATATTTACTTTATTGTTCTAAACGTTAAGTTTAAACGAGGTGCATGCACTTTTTTTGTTTTTGGAAGCGAATGTTTCCAAAAATGTTGAATTTCTCCTGACATCAATAATAAACTTCCGCTGTTTAAAACAAGATCAAATTTTTCTTTTGTTTCATTATGCTTCAAACTAAATTTTCTATCAGCTCCCAAACTAATAGAAGCAATAATTGGATTAAGCCCTAATTCTTTTTCATTATCCGCATGCCAACCCATTCCATCATCACCTGATGGGTAATAATTTAAAAGACATGAATTAAAGCTAGATTTACAAACAGTTTCAACTTTTCTTTTTAATGATAACATTGATTTATTCCATGGTTCAGCTTTCCTCTTGATTTGAGAATAACCATAAAAAAATGGCTCATCGCCTATCCAAGCAGTTAAGCGATTCATTACTCTATGTTTTCCAAAAACAATCGTTTCGTCATTTTTAAAGTTTAACTGGGCGCGTAATTCAGGAATAAGACCTAATGAGTTTTCCAAATCTAAAAAGTCCGAAAAGTAAAAAAGCTTACCATTTTTTGGAAGCAAGTTTATTTTTTCATCAATAGGGAAAATCATTACTTTACTAGGTTAGCAATTATATTAAAACGATTTTTTCTGTAATTTTCAAATTAGCGAAGTCACCAATTAGAGATCAAGTTACTCTTAAAGTATTCTAGTTGCAATATCTATGATATTTAAATTTCAGTAAGATAAAGCACCAAAGAAGAGTTTAAAGTTGAAGGTTTTTTAAGTACACTATTCAAATAATATTCAACTTTTATTTTACACTCCTTAATATACCTAATTAAAACTTCTAAATAGAAGATAGTTTTAGAACATTAAATAATAACAACAATAGTTTACTGTATTATTCTTATTTTTTAGATTTCAAAAACTAATCTTATAAACTAGTTAAAAAGCGAGTCAACAAATTCTCCTCGATCAAACACTTGCAAGTCTTCTAGCCCTTCGCCAACACCAATAAACCTTACAGGAATTTTAAATTGGTCTGAAATTCCAATTACAACTCCACCCTTAGCAGTTCCGTCAAGTTTTGTTAAAGCTAGTGATGTTATTTCGGTTGCAATTGTAAACTGTTTAGCTTGCTCAAAAGCATTTTGACCAGTAGAACCGTCCAATACAAGTAAAACTTCATGCGGGGCTCCAGGTACTACTTTATCCATAACTCGCTTGATTTTTGTGAGTTCGTCCATTAAGTGAGCTTTATTGTGTAAACGACCAGCAGTATCAATCAATACAACATCAGCACCTTTTGATTTAGCTGACTGTAACGTATCATATGCAACCGAAGCAGGGTCAGCATTCATTCCTTGCTCAACAATAGGAACATCCACTCTACCTGCCCATATTTTTAATTGATCTACTGCTGCAGCTCTAAAAGTATCTGAAGCACCCAATATGACTGATTTACCTGCTGCTTTAAACTGATAGGCTAATTTTCCTATAGTAGTAGTTTTGCCTACTCCATTAACCCCAACAACCATAATCACATAAGGTTTTTTTTCTTCAGGAAGTGAATATCCTAAATTGTCTGCAGAGTTGTTTTCTTCTAAAAGCGCAGCGATTTCCTCTCTTAAAATTGATTGTAACTGGTCGGCTCCCAAATATTTGTCTTTAGAAACTCTCGCCTCTATTCTTTCAATAATCTTTAAGGTTGTATCCACTCCAACATCTGAAGTAATTAATACCTCCTCAAGATTATCTAGAACCTCATCATCAACCTTACTCTTTCCAACTACAGTTTTAGCCAGTTTTGAAAAAATACTTTCTTTCGTTTTTGAAAGACCGCTATCAAGCTTCTCTTTCTTCTCTTTTGAAAACAAACCAAATAATCCCATAATATTACCAAAGTGTATATACACAAAAAGCTTTCACTAAAAGTGAAAGCTTTATGAATCTTTTATTTTAAAAACTTATTTGTTAAGGAAGTCTTTAACTCCCTCATTAGGAACCATTTCTTCTTTAAAGATATAAGCACCTGTTTTAGCAGACTTAACAGTTTTAATAACCTTAGTATAAGTCTTACCTCCTTTCTGTAAAGTTGCTACCGTTTTCTTAGCCATGTCTTAGTTATTTAATTTCTTTGTGAACTGTCATCTTCTTTAAGATTGGATTGAACTTCTTCAACTCTAACCTTTCAGGAGAATTTTTTCTATTCTTCGTAGTAATGTATCTTGATGTACCAGACTGACCTGATTCCTTGTGCTCAGTGCACTCCATAATCACCTGTACTCTATCTCCTTTCTTAGCCATTTTATAAACTATTAAAAATTGCGGACTGCAAAATTACATCTTTTTTTCGTCATCAGCAACACCTATTTCGAATTATCTAAAAGAAATCTGCAACCTATTGATAATTTAAATGGTGTTGTTACATTTTTCGCCCATCCAGGAACACTTACGATACCTGTTTTCGCATCTAAGTAAAAAGCATAATTTGCTTTTAAAGGTTTAAATTCTAAACCTATATTTCCTATTACACCTCCCTTATTGTAATCTTCAACTCCTGCCCAAAAGTAATTTTCTTTGTTAAATAATCTTCCAATTGTTATCCCCGCGCCAACATATCCTTTAACTTCCAAAAGCGAATCTGAAATTAAGCTAAATGGATAATCAAATAAAATCTGAAACTCGCCACTATTTCTTGAAGCAGAGGAAATAACATCAAGTCCTAAATCTATAAAACCTTCTTTAAATGGCAACCAAACACCCGCTCCAACACCTATTGCTCCTCCTTTATTATCAGCATCATAAATACCTCCTAATCCAACAACTCCCTCTAAATTAATTATGAGTGGTTCTTTTTTTCCATCTTGAGCAAATAAAATATTAGAAAAAAGTAATGTTAATATTAAAATTGATTTTTTCATTTCTATTAGTTTTAAAAATTACTGGGCAAAGATAATTATTCTTCTTTTTCCACGCCAAACTCCTCGATATCGTAAGCCGCAAATTTCCAATTAAATTGTTCCCTTAATTTTTTTAGTTTTTTTACTCTAATTTTTTCCCAATCATTGGTAGGGATTACAACTTCTCCATTAACTTCAATTGGAAGTTTAAAATCTACACCCTCTTCTTTCCATTGGAACTTAATAGACTTTTTCCATAAAAATATTTTTTTCTGATATTGCAAAATTGGAATGCTAGATTTATTTAAGTAGCGTGACATTAAATTGCTCACATCTTTTCCTAATTTTAACTCAAACCATTTCAGTACTTCTTGAGTATTTGTATTACTTATTTTAAAATCGAAATGAAATTGTTTTAACGTTGCAAACCAAAGTGAATCATTACTAATATAATTTCTAATAGTATGTAGTATCCAAGAACCTTTATTATACATATCTCCACTTCCTTCCTCATTAATACTATAACTACCAATTATAGGCTTATCATTCTTAAAGTTTCTCTGGCTTTTTAAATAATTGATAGATGCATCATAGCCGTATAACTTTTCAACATACAAAACTTCAGTATAGGTGCAAAACCCTTCATGAATCCACATGTCAGCAATATCATCCATACTTACGCTATTTCCCCAATACTCGTGACCTGTTTCATGAATAATAATGTAATCAAACTCTATACCTTCAGGATGGTGCCCCATATACCCCTTATTATACTCATTTCCGTAGGCTATGGCAGATTGATGCTCCATTCCTAAATAAGGGGCCTCAACAAGCTTGTAACCGTCATTCCAAAAAGGATATTTGCCAAAAAGATCCTCATAAACCCTTAGCATAGGAGCAACTTGTTCAAAGTGATTTTTCGCCTTTTTATAATTATAATCTAAAGCATAAAACTCTGTTTTTAAAGAATCACCTCCCGAAACATACCACTCTTCGATCTTCTTAAATTTACCCAAGTAAAAAGTAACGTTATAAGTATTTATTGGGTAAGAGACTTTCCATGTAAACCTTTCAAATATTAAAGAGTCTTCACCAAGTTCTTGAATTTTATTTCTCTTCACCAACTTCCCATTGCTTATACAATCGTAACCATTAGGAACTGTGAATGTTAACTTCATCGAATCCGGTTCATCTGATAAATGATCTTTGCATGGCCACCAACTGCTGGCTCCCCAACCTTCGCAAGCTACTCCACAAAAATGTCTATCTAACGAATCCTTCCCCCAAACAAAGCCTCCATCCCAAGGTGCCTTTTTTGCAACATTTGGTACTCCAGAATATGATATTGTTAATTTATAATCCCTTTCTTCAATAATCGAATCAGCAAACGAAATAAAAAGAGCATTCTCAATCTTTTTATAAGAGGCTGAAATAAGTTCGCTTAAACCTGTTGAATCAATTGGAGCAAATAATTGCAAAGTTTTCACTTCATAACTATTAAACAAATCAATTTGAATTGTCTTGGCTGTTTCTAAACATGTGAAATAAATATCATTCTTACCTACAATTCTTTTTTCATCTGGATCGATAGCTACTTCCAAGTCATAATAAGTTATATCAAAACAATTTCGTTCAGGACGCAAAGCGCCACGTATTGAATCAGGATTTGTAGTTAACATTCCAAATGATAACTTAAAAGCAAATAATAAAACAATTAAAGAAAGGTACTTCATGTTGCAATGATACCAAATGAAAATCACAGATCAACACTTAAAGTAAATTTGAGTGTTGCTTAAATGACAACAAATTGTTAGTTCAAATAAAAAAGCGTTATCGAATTGAATCGATAACGCTTTATGTTCTCATTAAAAATATTTTTACTTCAAGAAACCTGCTAATTTTGCATCTTTCATAGCAACTTCGATTCCTTTCTTATCAATTTCTCTTAACCCTGACTTAGATACTCTTAATTTGATCCACTCATTAGAGCTAGGTATAAAAAATCTTTTATCGAATAAATTCGGTTCAAAAGTTCTTTTAGTTCTATTTAATGCGTGAGAAACATTGTTCCCAGTAATAACTTTTTTTCCTGTAATTTGACAAACCTTAGACATATCTATATCTTTTTTAAATAAAATAGGAGTGCAAAAATATGGATTAATTTCGAATAAGTAAACCTTTTAAGAAAAGAATTTTTAAAAAAATCAAACGTTCCTAACATTAATTCCAATAAAACAAACATCATCTACCTGTTCCTCATCTTCCTTCCAATCTAAGAATGTTTCATTTAACATTCCTTTTTGCTTATTAATATCTTGCTGAGAAAGTTCAACAAGCAAACGCTTTAATCTTCTTATTTTAAACTTTTTTCCTTTTGCACCACCAAATTGGTCTTGAATCCCATCAGAACAAATATAAATATTATCAATTCCTTCGAGGTTTAAAACATGATTACTAAAAGGCTGCCTATAATCATACCTTCCAATTGGCTGCTTATCAGGTTTTGTAACCAACAGTTCATTTCCCTTTACCATGTATAAAGGAATATTAGCTCCTGCATATTCGACCACGTTTTTTTCAAAGTCAAATAAGCATAGTGCTATATCCATCCCATCATTTACAGTATCGACACTCTTTTCAAAAGTTTCTTCGACATATTTATTTAGAGCATCTAATATTTGAGATGGTTTTATTAAACCATACTCATTAACACAAGTATCCAAACCATTGTTACCTATCATACTTACAATAGCACCTGGAACGCCATGTCCAGTAGAATCAGCACAAGCTATCAAAACCTTTTCGCCAACCGTATGTACCCAATAAAAATCTCCACTTACAATATCTCTCGGACGATAAAAAACATAGGAAAATGGTAAACAAATTTTCATTAATTCATTTGAAGGAAGAATTGCTTTTTGGATTTTCTTAGCATATTCTAAACTCGCTGTGATTTCATCTTTTTGCTCAGCAATTGTGGCATTCATCTTTTTTAACTGCTTGTTAGACTTATTCTGACGTTGATAAAACAATAATAATAAAAGGGCAATAACGCCAACTGCAAAAATTCCAATTCCTAAATAAGTTAATTGCGCGTCCTTGGATTCCTCATTTTTTTCCAACCTTAAATTTTCAATTTGATGTTGAGAATTCTCGATATCAAGAGATGCTATATCTCTTTCAAAAATATTATGTTGTTCACGAGCTTGTCTATTTAAATCATTAATATAATTTCTATATTTCTCAGAAACATCAAATGCTTTTTTGTACAAACCTGCTTTTTTGTAGGTTTGTAACATATTATCATAAAGGAAAGCCTTATTAAATCCAATATTTTTTGGATTATTTAAAATATTATCAGCTGCAATAAACAAAGTATCTGCAGCATTATAATTTCCTAAAACATAATAAAGCATACCCAATCTTATTTTTGTCACATATTCTAAATCTTGATGTTCAATCCCGTTTTTCCCAACAAAAGATTTCAAACTATCTAAACACTCAATAAAATATCTCTCTGCTTTTAAACTCCGACCCTCTTTAAAATAAATAAAAGCTTTAAGCTGAATAAACCAAAAAGACCACTTTGTTGAATGCAGAACATTGTTTTGTAACTCAAATTGATGAATTAATGCATAACCAACATCCGCTACACTGTCTGCCTTAGTATACAAGCCTTCTTTATTTAACAAATCTGAATAATCTAGTAAATTAATAGCGTATTCAACAGTATCTCCAAAAGCGAAAGAAATAGGTAAAGCAATTTGATTGATTGCAATTGCATTTTCATTATCATACCTATCCATGTAATGAAGTGCAAAACTTTTGTACAATTTTAACATTGTTAAAGTATCGGAATCACTTAAGCATTGGTGAATTCCTACTTGATGCCAAAAAACACATTTATCATTTAAGTTTTGTCTTAAATGATTACACAAATTCAATAAGGCCAAATTTCTATCAGGATAAGAATATGGAATTTGCAAATCGTGTTTCTCTCTTAAAGTAATAGCTTTAATATAAATCTCAGAAGCATAATCTAAACGACCTACTGCCGAGGCCATTTTACCGACCTCTGTATACTTTTTATATGCTTCAATATATTTACCTAAATGCTCAAACTCATCAGCAACCAAGAGAACTTCTTTTAGTTTATCCTTCGTTTTTGGGTTCTCCAAATAAGTAAAGGAGTCTCTATCGGCAAACGAATAAAGAGAAGTCATTAATAGAACAAAAAAGAGACTTGCTTTTTTTAAATTTGTAAACATAAATCCAATTGTGCTTAAATTTACCCTTTTAAGATTTTTAAACCAAGTGGCAATCTAATTACATTATATATTCAAACTTTAACGGCATCAAAAAGTAAATTGGAAAAGAGAAGAATACTGCATATTGACATGGATGCATTCTTTGCATCTGTAGAACAACGTGACAATCCTAAGTTAAGAGGTAAACCTGTCGCTGTAGGCAGTGGAAGTATTAGAGGGGTTGTAGCAGCAGCAAGTTACGAAGCTAGAAAATACGGCGTTAAATCCGCCATGTCTTCAGTAAAAGCAGTTCAACTTTGTCCTAAGTTGATTTTTGTAAAACCTCAATTTGAATCTTACAAAAAAGTATCCGTAACAATTAGAGAAATTTTTCAACGTTATACCAAAATAATTGAACCTATTTCGCTTGACGAGGCATATTTGGATGTTTCAGTTCTTCCTATTGGTTTTAAATCTGCTACAACTCTTGCTGAAAAAATCAGAAAGGATATTTTTAAAGAGACAAGGCTAACGGCTTCCGCAGGAGTTTCTTTCAATAAATTCCTTGCAAAAACAGCCTCAGATGTAAACAAGCCGAATGGGCAATTTGTTATTACTCAATCAGAGGCAGAACTATTTTTAAGTCAACTTGAAATAAGAAAGTTTTATGGAGTTGGTAAAGTCACAGCCATTAAATTTCAAAAAATGGGAATTCTTTATGGATCAGATTTACAAAAGCAAAAGCTTTCCTTATTAAAACAATTTTTTGGTAATTCAGCACAAACATATTTTAATATCTGTAGAGGTATCGACAGTCGTCTTGTAAAGGCAAACAGTGAGAGAAAATCTGTTGGTGTAGAAAAAACCTTTAGACATGACATTAAAACTGAGGACGATTTAATAGCTGAATTTCACCAACTTTCGCAAGTTGTGGCTGAAAGATGTGTTAAAAACAAGAAAAAAGGTAGAACAGTTACCATTAAAATAAAATACAGCGATTTTAAACAAATCACCAGAAGTTTTACGGATAATATTTACAAAAACGATTCTGAATCAATTTTCAATATCTCTAAAAAATTATGCTCTGAAGGTTTTGATTTAGATAAAGGCATAAGACTTGTTGGAATAAGCATCAGAAAACTTCAAGAAAAAACTCCTAGCGTTCAGTTGAAAATACCCTTATAATTAAATTTAAATCATCCCACTACTTAAATAATAGGTATCAATAAGCAGTAAGTAATACAATTATCAATTGTATTTCGTATCGTCCAATGAGCTAATTATTAAATG
>MDSY01125802.1_pt1 | contig 22799 bp, 14 predicted proteins | sample 811131 | NCBI WGS metagenome assembly MDSY01 (sample SAMN05326643, study PRJNA326480) | marine metagenome | isolation source: seawater | place: Atlantic Ocean: South West | collected 2010 | reverse complement strand
ATTGAGGTGCTTTATTATTGTTTTTATTTGGAGGGAGTGCAGGACAGGAATCTGGCCAAGTATAAGCTCTTATGATTAAAGTACTATTTTTGGGGCTGAATTTTAATCCATTACCCAATAGATTATCAAACACTTGAACATCATTGTACTTAGAACTAATACCTTTCAGATGTTCTTTCTCTGTCTTTGCGCCTTTACCAGTCCTCACTAGAATTGGTTTAGCACCTGCTTTCTGTGCCATCTTAATATCTTCTATGGTGTCACCAACATAGTATCCTTTTTTAAAATCAACATTCATTTCCTGAGTTGCTCGATTCAACATACCTATATTTGGTTTAGCATAAGGATCTTGAATATTATCACTCTGATTATAATAGAAACCATCAATACTCATGATTCCTGCATTACCAAAATTCTGCATATAGAAGTTTTGTAAGTTCTGAACATCTTGATTTGACATCAACCCTCTAGAAATATTAGGTTGATCTGAAAATAATACAACTCTATGACCCTTCAATCTTAATCGTTTAATTGCCTCTAAAGAACCATTGATAAATTTCACATCCTCATATCTTTTAATTACATTCTTCCATTCATTAATAACACCATCACGATCAATACCAATTACAGGACCATTAAAGGTAGTTGGCCAATCTGCAGGTGGTTGTGGTGGCATCCCCATTTGTTGAGGAGGAGATCCACCATTATTAGGTGTTGAAGTTGGAAATTGAACAGGTTGTGTTGGTGGTTGTTTTGATTTATATCTTCCCATTGTCTTTTCCTCTTGGTCTTAAGTTAGAACGTTCGTTGGACAAGAAAACTAACTTACCTATTTCAGGTAGATATAAGTATTCTAACTGACTATTAAATAAAGTAGTTATAGCATCATCTAAAGTATCAACCAAAGGTTGTCCACCAAGATTAAAGCTTGTATTGAAGAGAATAGGAACTCCAGAAAGCTTATAGAACTCATTAATAAGATCATAATAGTTCTTATTCTGTTCTTGAGTTACAGTCTGTATTCTACAAGTACCATCAACATGAGTGATGGATGGTAGATCTCCAATATGTGCATCTTGCATTTCCATAGCATACATCATATATGGAGTTTCATCAAGACCCCTCATATCAAACCATTCTGCAGCATGTTCTTGAAGTATAGAACCAGCAAATGGTCTAAACCATTCTCTACCTTTAACATTATTCACAAAATCCTTACCATTCGGATCTGTTGGATCATAAAGAATAGAACGATTACCCAATGCTCTTGGTCCTGCCTCTGCTCTCCCCTGATAGATGGAAACTATCTTTCGATCCTTAATCAATTTTGCCACATCTGCTGCTGTTACATCAGTAACATTGATTAAACCCTCTCCTTCATCTTTAAGAATTCCATATTTTTTTAAATCATCTGGTGTATACTTATATTCACTTCCAAGATAAAGAGTAGTTAAAGGATCTTTTGGATGTTCCTTTAATGGTTCATCTGTTTCATTATGTTCTTTTAATTTTTGATTATGTTGCTCAATCTGTTGGTGAGCAAATAGTTTACCTGCACCAACAACAGTGCCACCATCATGACATATAGGATCAATGTAAATGTTTAACTCAGGGAATCTTTCTTTAAAATAATAATTTGCTATTACATTCAATCCATACCCACCAGAAATAACAATATTATTCTCTCCAGTCATATCCACTGCCCTTTCAATTAAGTCTCCAACATATTGTTGAGTTTCTTCTTGAACAGCCCATGCAATATTCTTTTGTACTGATTTTACTTTATTTTTATTATAATGCCACTCTGTATTATCTTCTCCATCATAATCTAGATAACCATACCTCTTAGTATCAATCCATGCACCTGCTGGATAATTAGGAACGAATACATTTTTATCACCTCTTCCACCTTCTCTTAGTAACTGTGGAATCTTAGGATCTTTTTTACCATAAGGAGCAAGACCCATTGTTTTTCCTGCTTCAATTGGACCCCACCCCAAATATTGAGTTACTGCTTCATAGGACTTTACTGTTGTAATTGCACCATCAACATCATATTGAATTCCATCTACAGTTTGATTCATAGCATATCCAAAATTATGCGAATACCTTTTGAAAAGTGGTTGGATATCACCAGGAAAAGTACATTTATATATACTTTCCGTTTCATATGATTGAATCTTATTATTTTGTTCTTCATTATCTAGTTTTATATCCTGTAGACTTCCACATCCATCTACAACCAAAGCAACTGCTTCATCAAAACCAGATCCATAAAAGGCAGATGCAGCATGTTGTAAATGATGTTCATTACCCATCTTAACAACTTGAGCTTGAGGATAGAATTTTTTAACCAGTGCAGAATAAGAATCATCACCAGTCCAAGGAAGTCGATGTTCTTCTTGTCCTGTTCCTCCTATGATAAGCAAATCAACATGGTTTTTATCCATGATTTTGAGCATGGCTCTAAATGGATTACCATCTCTTTTAAACCTAGAAAGTCTTTCTTCCTCGATGTAAACATCAAGGATTCCATCTTTAATCAATGCAGCAGATCCATTATGACCTGGATTGATTGCTAATATGTTAAATGTCATTATACAGTCTCCTTAATATGTTTTGCAATGTTTGAATATATTTCATTTATTTGATCGTCACTAAAATCCATAAGACGATCATTTAACCTATCTGCTAGATGGGAATCAAACCCACATGCACGAATAGGTGAGTATGTTTTTGGTATATCTTCATTTTCTATAATATTAAACCAATCAGAGTACGTGATATTCTCAGCATAAGTTGAACCAAGAATAACGGATCCTGGTTTATCAAATGCTCTTGCCATATGCTGACCTAAACTATCACATCCAATAAAGTAATCAGATGCTTCAATGATAGCACTCCACATACGAAGATCTCCCTGTGGTTTTTCTGATATTGTATCTTCTTGTGCTACTGCTTGACAGAAATCAGGTTCTGCCATCAATATAATATTATATTTCTGAGATAACTTCTTAACTAACTTATAATATACATTTGGTTCAATTGATCTTGTACTATCATCTATAATATCCCCATTATCAACTCTTGCAGACCTTCCAAATGGTTGAATTACGATTGTTTTATTCTTACTCTGTTTAGATTCTACTGCTGCTATAAGATTAGAAGCACCTTTCTCCTCTGCTTTAGCTAAGTAAAGATGAGGGGGATCTAAATCAGAATGATCATCAGTCTCATTAATAATCTTATCAAACCCTTCTACCAAAGAACACTTCTGATTGTAGTATTCCCAGAGTAAATATGGTTCTGGATGGATTACCTGATTGTCTTTAATTAAAAGATTGAATATACCCTTTACATCCATACTATACGTCTTATCTTGAAGAAGACGATTACCAAACATCAAAGTATCCCATCCACCTATGATAATACCAAAGTCTTTATCTGGATTCTTTTTTGCGTATTTTTCTAATGCTGGAATTGCACATATAACTCTACCTGCTCCACCATCAAGGTGAAAAACTTTCTTGCGTTCCATAAGTAAAATCCAAGTACCTGTGAATGTAATTCATACACTGGTATTTATTATACTACCAAAATCTTATTTGTGCAACTATACCGTAGAAACCCCAACGCTTGTAGTGACACCCGATACACCAAAACAATCAACAGTAAATTCAAGTGTAGTGTCTGCCTCAACAGTAGGAACAGATACAGTTACTGTACCAACTCCACTTAGTGTTGATTTATTAGGTGATATTGTAAGTTCTCCATCATTGGTTCCTACATTTATATTGTTTGTAATCCATGTCACATATTGATCTTGTTCTTGATTAGTGAATGTAATAGTAAAGTTAACATTATTTCCACCGACAAGAGTGTATGGTTGAGGGGTTACTGTCAATGATAATTGTGGTCTATCTTGCTCATAATATTGAGGTTCAACTCTTGCAAAAGCTATTTTTAACGGAACCTCAACAGAATTTACTGCATCTAAAGTTATAGTTGTTGTTCCAATACCAGCAACGGTTCCAATATTTTCTCGATCTTCCGTTTTAACCCAGTCACCTACTACAATATTATCAGTAGAAGCTACTCCAATAATCTTCGACAATCCAGTTCCTGTTGATGTTAAACCAACAGAATCACATTCTACCCAATTCTTAACAACAATACCTGTAGTTAAACCTACCCATGATGTTGTTCCTATACCTAGTGCATCAGCATCCGATTTAACAAACTCAATATATCCGTCTGCAGGAGTTGCTGCACCAGGTCTTTTTGGTATATCAGATTCAGCAAACCAAATAGGTGCATCTGAACTACCTGGCATATTTCTAAGTGCCTGGCGATATGTTGCCCATGCAGTTTTGGTACTACTATCCAAAGGAGAATCTTCTCCTTGTGTCCAGTCTGATGCAAGAAGTTCTTTATCCCTAAAATTTCTCAAAGTTATCATATGATCTCTTACAAAATCATTATGATTTACCAATCTATCTGCTAATTCAGTCTGTAAGTCAAGAACTTCTTCTGTTCTTGTAGTTGTTCCGTCTGCGTTAAAGATAATTCCCATTTGTATATCCTCTTAAGATGTAGTCATACAACAAATACCAAACTCTGGTGCATTATCACATGGTATACCATAGAATGTCCAGCACGGTCTTCCTGTAGCAGTAACACCACCTTGTCCACTACCCTCTGAAGCATAGGTTCCTGCTACACAAGCAGACTGGAATGGTCCATCATATAATTTCATACACACAGTATCTAGATATTGACTGGTATTCTGCTCCTTACTCCACATCAAACACATACATTGACCAGTATGACCAACTTGCCTATCACATCCAGAACCATTCCATAATTGACAATATCCAAGAACTGGAAACTTATTATAGTTCAACCAATAATTTATAGTATGAGATCTACACATACAAGCTTTCCATCCTGGAGCTGCTACCCCAAATTCCAGACCAAATATACTATCATATTGACCATTGCAACAATACATACAAACACCCGAAAACATCATACAACATTCTCCTTGGTTTTGAATACCACAACAAGCATGTACTGGCCAACCACACATACAACCATGACAATAACTATTGGTACAATAACAATAACAATTATGACCTGCGCTGCCCTTCATTCCAAAACACATGTACATGTAACAACATGCACACATTCTAATACCCCTATAACACCACTTAAATGCCCTATACAAGCTTGTATCAATATGCCATTCTACAGTACATCCATAACAATCATTCCAATCGGGACAATTACAAATAACAACCCACTCATTAAATCCTGGCATGATACGAGTAGTACCATCAGTCGGAGCCTGTGTGGCTAAAGTGCAAATAGTATTACAAACATCTGCTGCTGTTAATCCAGCAGAACCACCACTGGATGCACCAGTGGATGAGACTGTTTTAATATAACGTGTCATTAACCTTCATACCCCCAAACTTGGACATTAATTGGTTGATCAGAACTATGATTTTTAACCATAAGTCGATCACCATCAGAAAGAACTATACCAGTTCTTTCATACTGATTCATTTCTGTACATAGATCAATAAGTCCAGAACAATCCATACACTTCATAAATGTATCTTGAGTTGATATAACCTTTGCTTGAGCAAGACATAAGCAACATGTATGTATTGGATCCTCACAAACTGTTTGGTTGAATGGTGACTTATCCCATGTAATCAAGTCTTTCGATGTCCAAGGATCCCATGCACATGTATTACAGTTGTATAGAGATATTGTCCATTCACTGAAACTATATCTGTATAGACATGAGACACACATTCTTGGGGTTACATAATACTCACATAACCAATCAGATGGGAAGTTTGCTACCTTACACCAGAAGGTAGTAACAATACCAGATCGACCTGCAGCACTATCATTTGCCCATACACATACTGAAGCATCATATACCAGTCCAAGTCTTATTTGTTTTTCAGAGATGCATCCACATGCAAAGGTACCAAATGATGATCCACCCTTACATACTCCTGATGTTTTATTAATTCTCCTTGCATTGAAAGAGAAGACTCCACAAGATGGGTTCACCCCATTCAATGCAGCACATGAACATGCGGTTGGACAGTCTACTGCTGTAGCAATACCAGTTCGGAATAATCCATAATGGCAACATTTTCTTGGGTTATATGCAAAGTACTTAAGTGTAAATTCTGCACCCACACAAGATGGTGCTTCTGCTGTATTCCAATCAGGTCTATGATTGGAAGAGTTGTAATTATTACCATCAATATTCACACTACCAGAATTGTTGCAATATCCAACTCCAACCATCATTGTAATTACAGTTGGACAGTTTGATGTGCCAGCACAACAACGAAATGCCTGTATATGAGGGAATCCAATATTGTACATAGTACCACAGCATCTATTAAAGTACTGCATAACAAACAATCCACATGATACCGCACATGCAACTCCATAAGGACTCATTGGTATACTAGAATCATATACTTTTGGACCCCATTGATTTATACAACAATTACATCCAATTGCACAACAGCACTGCGGCCAACAGTACCAGTTGTTCCAACCGTCCTGTTGTCCTGGAGTTAAATATGAACTAGCGTCATAACTACATCCAAAAGGAAGAGCTCTTCCACAGTCGCTGTTAGCACTACAACAGATACAAAAGTCCATAGATCTATTATGCGCGCATATCTTATTCCAGTGCATAGCAAATACACCAGCACTACCAACTACATTGGTTTGACCATTACATTTAAGATTATATCCATTATCCCATTCTTCCTTCTGACATAAATTACCACAACATTGTTGCCAAGCGGAAGATGTAGCAGATCCACATCTTCTCCATGTATAGAAATCACCATTCTCATCAATACAATGATGCTCACAGAAATTAGAGTATTGACTTGGATCTAATGCCCACCAGTTAGCTAATGCCCCTATATCAAACATACAAGTACACCACCATCTACATTCAGGATGGGATGATCCTCCTCTGAGTTGAAACTGCTGAAGACATCTTTTTGGTCCGTAACCATTACCACCACCTGCACCATAAGCACAACAACATACACCACAATAAGGAACATATCCTACAGCAGCAGCACATGCACAAAATCCTTGTGGGCAAGTTCCACCAAGATAAGTTTGACATATCTCAGCACAAGGAAGTGGGTTTACAGTGAATCTTGCACCAGTATCATAATTTGATGTATCAATATTACATGCAGTAATGACATAGAAATCTTTCATTCTACCTCTTCCACAACAGTGACCACTCCAAGGGTTAGTGTAATTGCACCATCCAGGAATTAGACCCACTATATGAGACCAATCACTACATCCTCTACAACAGTAGCTGCAAGTAAGACTATTATAATTGGGATTTCCATTCGTATCACAACCATCATACAAACACGTTCTACAGAATCCCAATGTTAATGAATGTTGAGTAGTACCACCATAAGGTGCTTTTACCCAACAATCACATTTACAAACATCTGCCTGACCACTATGAATGCAGGAACCAATACAAGTTCCAGTCATGCGACAGTGAGCGTATGGATAACCCTCACTATTTTCTTTCAGTGTCGTATTATCACTACACAATTTCCGACACAAGAAACTTGACATTGACCCTGCAATGGAGACATATTCCATGTATGCCCAAGGTGTTCTTGTAGATTTTCCAAATCCAATAGGTTGGTCACAGGATCCGTTACCGTGCCCTGGATCAACATTATTATAAGTGAATCCTATTCCAGGAGCACATAATTGAGCTCTATAGAACCCAGTTGTCATACCCTGTGTTAATTGCTTAGATGCATCACATTGATAAGGATTGCAATAATTCCATCCAGCAAAACAGCATAAGTTGCATGTGATGGTAGTACCAATACCAACACCATTAGCACCTACATCAAAAACTGTACTTGTTAAATTAAAAGCTGTTGCTGCTACTCCAACAACAGTTGTTATTCTTGCATTAGTATTCGTACTAATAGAATTAGAAAATAGAGTGACAGACGCAGCACTACCTGAGTCATTTACATACAACTCACATGCACATTGACCGTTTAAAACAGCTCTTGCTAACCTTCCGTTTGGCATTTTAAACTATTCCCCCAAGAATAAGTATTGTGACTGTCATTTAAGTATATTTATTTATATTATTTACGTTGTTCTTACAACAGACCCACCACCAATTAGATAGAGAGTCTTACCATTTCCACCACCACCGCCACCACCAGAAATGCTGATGTCGATGCTGTTAGTAGCTCCATTATATAAAAATGTATTTCCTGTTCCTACAAAGTTCAATTGAGTAATACCAACACCAACTCTTAGTCCTGCAGAACTGATTCCAATCGCAGATGTGAAGTTAGTACTTACACCAGTTAAATTAGATCCATCGTTGTCAAATACATCAAGAATATTAATCTTACCACCCATGTTACCATGAGAAGTACACTGATAATAAAGAGTTGCAGGAGTATCTTGCTGAACATTCCACAAAAGATCAGTACCATTAGCAGCATCATTGTTGGTTATGCCATCATTAAATGCGGTTCCTGTTGAACCATTTACTGTGCTTTGGATTCTGAATGGATGTCCACCACTTCTATTTTTGAACTTGTACTGTTGACCTCTTACCAAGTAAATAGTCGGATCATTTTCTGCTCCAGTTAAACCTGGACCTGAGAATGTATAATGACTAGTTCCATCTGCCCCTAGTGTCCACTCAGATGTATAGGTTGCAATACCAGCAACTGTTGAGACACCAGCAGTCTTTGCATAAGTGATATTACCAGTAACATCACCTGAGAATGATGCTGCAGCAAACGTGGAAAATCCTGTAACCTTAACTTGAGTAGAATCTAGTTGTACCGCAGTTGCAATTCCAGTTACATTCCAGTTGGCAGCAGTTGCCTCATCATATTTGAGATCTCCACCGACTGTCATATTACCTACGACAGTCAAACTTCTTCCAATCGATACATCTCCACTAATAGTAGATGCACCTGATACAATTATTCCACCAGAACTAAAGGTAGCAATACCTGCTCCTACTGCCCCAAGAGAAATTGCACCTGCACTTGGTGAAAATAAACCAGTACTACTAGAACCATTGATATAAAGACCTGGTGCAGCAGCATTACCAACAGTAATTCCCAATCCAGCATACATGGTAGAACCATGACGACTGACATAATCGGTATTACCTTGATTAAATGGAGCAGCATCTACCCAGAAAGCAGATGATCCAACACCTAATGCAACTTCATCATAATAAACGAAAGTTCTAGCTAAATCAGTACTATACCATAAGTCTCCACTAGTAGGTAAAGGTGAACTAGGAGCTTCTGTTCCGATACTAACGGAACCACCTCCACCACCTCCTCCTCCTTGGAGATCTATAGTTGCAATTCCTACCGCACTGTTGTAGATGATGCTTGAAACACCAGCACCAACAAAGTTAAGGAAAGTTGCACCATATCCAACGACACCACCTTCGGTTCTAATTCCGATACCCGATGCTAATGCACGAATAACGTTCGTAGTACCACCGTCAAGCGATGAAATATTCTGGAGTTGTCTCGTGGAACTTATTACTTGGTTTGATCCAACGTAATACGCACCAGACGTTACAATACCAGAAGCATTTATATTAGTACCTGCTAAGTGTGTAACTACACCTACAGGAGCATAGAGTTGATCAAATCTTGCAGTACCACCAACAGCAACGTCAACGGTTCCAATACCACTGACTTGCAATGTAGTAGCACCTATACCCCCCTGAACATGGAGCTTGTGCTCTATAACACTTGTTCCTATTCCAACTGAATTAGTAGCAGTATCCGCAACTAGCAGATTTGACTTAACTTCTAATCCATTCTTGACAACAAAATTCTTGTTGACCGCCATGGGGTTTCACTCTCCACCCTTTTCTTTATATTTATAAATATAAAAAAGCTACTACAATAAAGATATGGCTGCAACAGTATTGAGTGGAAAAGGTAACGTTTCTTATACCAATAACACTGGACAAAATGTTAGAATAGTTACAAACTTTCTAAGGAAAGAAGGAACAAGTGCGGCCACAATAACAGTTTCTAATTCTGGTGGAGATGATTTAGTAATGTCTCTAGTAGGAGATGGTGTGATAGGTAGAAGCCTAGCATACTTTGATTCCTATACTGGAGCTGCTACACAAATCTCAAATAATGCTGGAGGGGTTTCGTCAGGATCATTTACTTTGCCAACAGAAATAGCAATGGGACCAGGAGAAACGTTCTCAGTCACGGCTTCCAATGGCGATATACATTATAATCTTCTGGTCATACCCGAAGCAGGTTGATCAGATAGGGATACTGAATCCCTTTGTTGTGAATGGATATGGTGACGCACTATCAACATTGAAGTTAAGAGCATTTCCACCGTCATTGTAACTTACAGTGATACCTGTTTGGATACCCGCTTCAACAGCAGCACCAACTGCATCCTGTGCTCTTTCAGTTGTGTAATATAGATTAGTTGAACCTTCAGAAATCGAGTCAGTGTTTGTAATAACACCAGAAACTATATTCGTAGGAGATATCCAATCTAATACTCCAGATCCTGTTGTGTATAGGATACTACTTGCTGCGCCTACCTGATTAGGTAACTTGAATGCAACATCAGTTGTTAATATATCAGGTGCTTGTAAAGAAACAAGGAATGTCTTCTGTGGGTTGAGGAATCTCCCTCTTCCACTGATCATTACATCTCCAACCACATGTGCTGCAGCATTAGCCTGAACTGTGTTAATACCAACATTACCATTAACATCAATAATAACTGGTGTTGTATCTCCAGCACTATTATCAACTCTTATAATATTACCAGAACCACTTGTAGACTTAACTCTGATTGATTCACCTGAAGCATTTACAATGTCAAGTTTAGCAGTTGCTACTGTTCCAATACCAATTGATCCAGTTACTTCAAGAGCATTACCACCACCAGTCTGAGATATACTTACTAAACTATTAGCAGTATTACCACTTATAGCAACGTTTGAGTTATCGTAAGTAAATCCACTTCCACCTGCGAATGAACCAGATGCATTATACTGAACTGCATTTACTGGACCTTGTGGGAAGCTTGTACTTACTCCACTTAAACCAGTCAATAATATAGTACCAATACCAGTATTAGTATCAAACTCACCACCAATGGTTATACCATAACCAACAAAGTTAATCTGAGTTCCAATACCTAGAAGATTATTCTGACCTGAAACTGATCCAGTAGAAATTCCTAGTCTTGGGTTAGCATCTAATGTAAAGGTTGCGATTCCTGCAGTTGAATCTAGTACACTAGTTACACTTACACCAGCACCTACAATGTTAATATTGGTAGCAAGACCAACATAATTACTATCACTTGAAATACCAATTGTTTGACCTGGTTCTGCACCATCCAAACCAATTCTTCCAAATTTCTCCCATTTATTATTAGAACTATAAACCCAACCAATCAATCCACCAGCAGCTGCCTGACCATTGTAAACAATATCTCCTACGTTTCCAGCAAGGACTGGAGTAGAAATACCAACTGTAAACTTCCTTGAGACTGTTCTATCACCTTGTAAGAATAATGAGTTTGCCTCGATACCTTTTGCAGATGTAGAAGTAATCTTATTGTTGAAGATTACAGGACCATCAAACTCAGAAGTAAAGTTTGCATCGGATCCACCTTCAACTCTAATTGCTCTGGTAACTGATATCTCTTGTGGAGTTATTAATCCAAATCCAACATTAGATCCTGATCCAAGGTCTGGATCTTCACCTGTTACAGTAGGAATAGGAGTTCCAAATACTTCTTCTTCACCTGTGATAGAGATGCTAACCTTATTTCTTGTGAATAGATCACCTTCATCATCCATACCTGTGTAGTTAACACTACCACCATCAGTCTTAGTTGACTGGGCAAGTATTCTTTCTTTAGGTGAAATGTTCCTATTCTGTCTCTCAGGTAGAGCAGTTGAATAGTTACCTGGACCATAACCAACATATTCAAAGGTATGACCTGATGCACGAAGCAACGAAGTACGTCTGAATTCTATTGGATTTGGTTTGATTCTATTAATTACAGCACCATTAGCATGAGTCTCACTATCAGTTCCTAATAATCCACGATAAACATTAACTGAAGTACTTGATACATTAGATCTAATTCTTAGAATCTCATTATCAATTTGAATATAATCACCAATGTTAAAGTCGAGCAATGTAGCACTCTGTATTCCAACACTATTTGCAGTAGGTGTGATAGATGCATTAGTAACTGTACTAATACCAGCATACTGACTCATCAATCTACCAGAATCCTTCTCATCACTCTTAGTTAAGTTACCACCTCTAGAAGTATAGTATGGTGAGTAAACAAACTTAGTTCCTGCAGTAGATGGTATGTATGTGTTACTACCAACATCCGCAACAAATGATGTTAAACCAACAACTTCCTTAACGATAAATCCACCATTGAATACATTATCATTAGCACCACCAAGATTAACCTTATCATTCACAGAGAATGAATGTGGTTGAACAGTTACAACAGTTGCTAATCCAACAGTTTTATCATAAACAAGACTATCAACATTTAAAGTCTTACCTGTAAGAACAACATTTGCATTAGAAGAAACTGTTATACCAATACCAGATGTGTAAGCTGGTGAAATTGTAGATGCAGAAGCTACTGATATCTCTTTATCATTACCATCAGATATTCCAGTAATTCTATAGAGACTGTTATATGCATCATAAGAATCTGGACTAATGTTATCAACACTTAAAGTATCTCCAATATTACTATAAACGTCAGTTACTTTTAGATGACCTGCATCATGTCCACCAACGGTAGCAATACCAATCATTGCCAAGGTATTTCCTATACCATATGCACTACCACCATCAATAATCTTAACAGCAGAAACTGAACCACCAGCAATTGTTACCCTTGCTGTCGCATGTTTACCAGTTACAGAAGAACCAAATGATACTAGAGGAACATTATAATAGTTACCATTAACATAGTTACCACCACCAGCAACAATTTGCAATCCAGTAACTCTGTTCAATCCATGATCAATATCACTATAAAGTGTATGAGTAGTCCCTGATGCATTGGAAGTTAATTGTGTTATTCCAAATCCAACATTAGTATCGATTGCTCTGTCTGTAGCAGCTTCCTTTGTAAGGGAGTTCTGTGGTTCGTTTATCTCAACGTGTCCAATTGTATTTGAAAGAGCAAATGATTTTGCAGCTTTTGGATCTGATACTGGATTATCCCTGTTTGTTTGAGGATAAAGGTTTTGAACTGGTTGTGAGAACCTTTCAGTAGAGAATGGTGATACTGTAGGAGTATTTGAAGTATTAACAACAGTTAGGTAATAGATACCATCCTGTTTCTGAGGAATATACTCTTGTACATCTTCACTTCTATAGATGATATATGTGCCTGGTGTCTTCTTCTCTTTAAAGTTTGGTAAGGAAGTGGTTCTATCAGACGTATCATTAGTAAATGTACCTGGATTATCACTAATAGAAATAGTAAATTGCTTAGAACTACTAATACCAGCAACTTCAAATGTTCCATTATATGCTGAGTTGGCAACACCTGTGGTATTATTGCTACTTTTAATATTGACAATCTCAACACTTGCTCCAGCATTAAGATCATGTGGTATTTCAGTAACTATGCTTGCAGTTCCTGTATCCCAACTCGCATCAGCAATTAATCTTGGGTTTCTTAATTGAGTAGAGTTGGTAAGAGTTACACTACTTGGATTATAAAGGTATGCTACTTCAGTATCAGTAGAACCAATCGAAGCACTAGACTCCTCAATAACGTATCCATCTACAGGCTCACGAGCAATGGTAGAAGAATCCTTGGGTATTACATAACGATGACGATATATTGTATCAAGTAAGTTACGAGTGTCTGGTTTACGATCAATGAAACTTCTAGGAGTTGCTGATCCAAGACCAGTAGATCCTAATCCAACGATAGTATTATAGAGTGACTTCTCAGTAGCAGCAGTTGCAACATTAACATACCACTGACTATGTGTAGAATCATACTGAACTGGATGTCCAATCTCACCAGAAACTTTATCTGATACTCTACTTTCAACTGTTAAAATTCCACCATTATTATTGATAGTAATAGGATTACCATCTAAAGCATCGTTAAAAGTTTGTCCAAATTTTATTTTATGACTATCACTAGAATCAGGTATGGCATAGTAAACAGTATTATGTGTTAGTCCATCAGGAAGGTGTCCATTCTGACTGAGTATACGAACAGTTTCACCTTCAAGGAAACTATGAGCAACTGTGAAGTTAACAGCATTGTTAGTGACACTATTGATTCCAGAAGTAGATCTACCAATATCAAATATCTTCGCAAAAGAAGTTTCATTTGAAGTATACTGCGTATTCGGCATAATAACTCTTGCCGAGTATGTGTTAGATACTCCACTAGAGTCTGCAATTAAAACATTTAACTTCTCATCCTTCTTAGCACCAAGACGGAAACTATCAATGAGACTGTCTGGTATATTCTTTTCGTTGGTTTCACCATACAAGAATAACTTACTTGTATCAGCAATGCCAACAATCTTATTTACATCTAATGATTTGAATTCGATACTGGTATCAGAAGTATCAATTTCTTTTGGTGGGATGATATGACTGACATATCCAATATCATCTCTAGAAAATGAGTTCTTTCTAAATCCACCAGAACGCAATGCAACTGAACCAAAGTTGGAGTTTGAGTTAGTGATAGACATATCACCACCATCATCAGCAACAAAGTGGTCTGCATAACCAATCGCAAAGATAGATGCTAACTGAAGAACAGCATCATTACTTGCTTTGATGTGATAGTTTGCATAGTCTGGTTTAAATCTAGCATCAGAATCTGAATGTAGATTTGATACTATAGTAGAGTCTTCATATACACCAGAAGTCTCATTATATTTTACAAAGGCGTTATTATCCTTCTGTAGACCAATACCAGTGTACTGTGCCATCACCATAGATTTGAATCCAGTTGCCTTTGAACCATCGGCAAACAGACCATTCATACCATAGACAGACTTCTGACAACAGTTAAAGATATATGGTGAAGATGATGTAACACTATCAACACTTACATTTACTGTCGCATTTGTAATTGTAGGTAGTGAAACTACAGGAGCATTCTGAACTTTGTATTGAATATTATTAGCATCTACCTTATTGAAGACAACAAATTGTCCATCATAACCGTCAGATCCTACACCTTCAATCTCAATAGGAGTATCTACATCAAAATCTGTTGCAACCTCATCTACTGTAACTGTAATAGTGGTGGTAGAAGTTGTTCCATCACCAGCTTTGATGCTAGTAATACCAACTTGCTTACCACGAGAACCGACAATACGAAACTCATCAACCTTTGGTTCAATATCTAAACCAGCAGCAGGATAATCAGGTTCAATCTGTCTACCAGAAGCAGGACCATATGCTAGTCCAACTTTCTCATAGTACATATCAAGATCAGTTCTAGCAAACTCACCATTTGCTCCACTGATAAAGTCATCATCTATGTCTACATTATTAACACCGTCTGCATACTCAAAAGTAGTTAGTTTGTGGTGTGAAAATCTAGGAACGAATATATTTGTTGTATAATCTTTATATGCTGTTCCATTTGGATTAGCATCTAATATAGCAAAATTTGAGAAATAGCAACCACCAGTAACCCTAAAAATAGCAGATCTTTCAATGCTAGTATTCTCTGGATTAGGAACATACTTAGGACGGAACCTTGTCTTTCTAGGATCCATACCAATGATAGAACATCCACGAGGTACAATGACACCACCGTAGATACTATTCAACTTATACAAAGCGTTTGTAGTTGAATCTAAATCAAAGTTAGTTGTTAGATCAAATGCACTAAACTCATTAGAAGTTGATCCATCTCTTAATCTATAATTATTTGCACCAATAGGAATCCAACCTGGCCTGTTATCAACAGGATGTTCACCAGGATAAACCATAACAGTTGTCTTGGCAAATCTATCGTTATCTAATCCTTTCTGATATGAAAATCTAGAAACTTCAATTAAAGCCCTTTGAATCGTTTTAAAGGGTCTTGTAAGTGAGTTACCCTGATTTTCAATACTGTCCGTGGCATCAAGACTGTTAGGGTCAACGTATATTACCGTACCACGAACAGATTTGAGGAAATTATCTAATCTGGAAAGACCCATTTTTACTAATTCTAATAGTCCGTTATGGATTATTTAGCATTTTCTCAAAGGGGATTTGCGTAGGATAAAGTATCCTCATCTAAAGTCTCACGAACGAAACTCAATACATTCATAAACTCTTCTGTTGTATCACATTTTATCACTCTTTCTTCACCGTTATTGGAGTATATGCACACCGTTCTCTTAGAAGGATCGACTACACACCTTGTCAAATAGTCATCTTCCATAGTTATGCTTACAGATATACTGCATCATAACATACCTAACCAGAATTGTCAAGTATTGGGAGAATCACCTTGATATTCTACTACTAATTTATCAACATCTATTCTCTCTGCCATCACCATGAAGAAACAATTTATAGGCATACCACCTTGTGGTTGAAGATAAATCTTTTTATCATCCCATCTCTTTACAATAAGATCTTGATGAGCTCCTATGGGAGTAAGTTGAACAGTGATACTATCAATATCAACTAACCCTTCCCAATAAGAAGGTAATACGATTTCCCTATTATTAGTAACTCTTCCTCTATAAAATACAGTATGCTCTGGTCCTTCTAAACAAGCATGTGCTAAACGATAATCTTCTTTAGATGGATGTTGAATATCGAATAATTTAGTAGTAGCAACAATTGAACCAGACCATGTAGCATAACCTGCCTTCATTGTCCCACCAATGGTCATATCACCACTGATCTCCATGTCACCTGTCTGGTCAGTATCACCTATAATTTCAATATTGCCCTTAGCTTTAATTGCATTTTCTGGTCTTGCATCAGAATCTGTATTTACTTGAGCACCTACCATCAAGGTTGCTTCTACTCCAGAATAATCACTATCCTTTCCAATTTGAAGTGGACCTTCAACATAGGCAGACCCACGAATAGCTTTCTCTGCTTCACCTAAAGCTTTGGTTTCTCCATCACCAACAAAAAGTTGTTTTCTTACTTCTAAATCAGGTACATCCATTAGATAAATCCATCCCTTGCTCGTTGTTCTAAATCGGGATCACCTTTAGATCCCAGTACAGAAGTAGCTCCATCTGCACAATGAAGCATTCCACCGTATATATTCAAGATACTTTGACCTAGTAACTCCAAAGTACCATCAGTAAAGATCTTAGCATAATCAGAAGCATCTACAATAATATCAGGTGCTCTAAGTTCAATTGTTTCACTCGCATCCAATGTTATCTTACCTTTCTGACCATCACCACTCTTAGCAACTAATTCAATAGTCTCTGCTTCAAGTTTAATTGCACCATCCTTTGCTTGTATAAGAACGTCACCATTCTCGCAACGAACAGCAAAAGCTTGATTACCTTGTTCTTCTCCTGTTGGAGTAGCAACAATATCTTTACCACAATCAACAGTAAATGATCCTGGACATACATTCTCGGTTGCACCTCTTTGACCACTATCCTTATCACCAGTTTGATGCATGGTCATATAATGACGACCAGCATCTTTACCGTTCAATAATTGTACTGCTGCTATTTCATTATTATCCTGAACATGTCCGAATTTTATTCGACCATGCCTATTGCCAAGATTCTTAGCATTGTATACAAGTCTTGTTGCCATTATGATCTACCTAAATGTGAAACTTTACCTACACAATCAACAACCTGAATGACAGGTGTACCAGTTGGATCAGTGATGATTCCAGCATCAATACCTTCCTTAACTACATTAAAGACAGGTAATAATCTAGCATTATAACCCAAATCACTCTGAATGTAAATCTCTGGTTCTTCTAAGAATCCACTACATCCTTTAATAACATCAACTCCAGTCACAGAACCCAACTCATCAACTTTTAGTTTAAACTCACATCCATTAGAAGGTTCTATTATAACTTTATCATCAGAACTATATCCAATACCAGGATTAGATATAGCAATCTCATCTATCTTTAGAATAACTGGATATGATCCATCATCAAGTGTAGGATCTTCACCACTAGGAACTATCTGATCACCTTGAGGTTCAGTAGTAATAGTAACACACTGAGTTCCTTTAATAATCTCCTTGATTCCACCAGGTTTTGTTACCTCATCACCAGGACAAACTTCTACAACAACTCCTGGTTTATATGGAGCATCATGATATGTACCATCTGCATTTTTGATAATAGTCTCATCAGGATTAGCATAGGTAGCTCCATCACCACCTTGACTTCCATCAGGAACAGGTAGATATCCAGTTCCAGTCTCTTCCATGATTACTTTAACAACTTCACCTTTATCATTAATCACCGCTTTACCAGAAGCACCTTTACCTTTACCACAATTATCATTAAAAACAATTTTTGGTGGTGTTACATATCCAGTGCCAGGTAATATAACGTCTATTCCTAAAATTGCAGAACCAGCACTTATAATTGCATTACCTGCAGCACCACTTCCACCACCACCATTGAAGGAAATTGTAGGAGGTCCACAGAATAAAGGACCAACATTACAATTACTTAGTGGGTTATTAGCAATATTTTTTAGTCCATCAACTGCACCACTTATTTGATCACCAATACCAGTTAACTGACTAATAGAACTCTTTAAGAGTGAAGAAACTCCCTTTGCTTTATTAATTATAGAATTTACATCAAGAGTTGCAATCGAAACAGGACCAGCACCTGCACTCCACTCTTTAACATCTGAGCATTTAGGATCTGGTTTACAATCAAGGATGCTTAATGCATCGGTAGCAAATCCCATCAAATCTCCACCTATATCAATTGCTCCACCAAGACCAGATATTAAACCTTTAATAGGTCCAAGAATACCATCAATACTCATATCAAGTATTCCTGTGATATTGCCTAGTAGTCCACCCACAAAATTTTCAACAGCACAAAGAGGAGCATTGATAAACCTGTCCAAAATATCTTTCATAAATCCACCAACCATATTAAACAAATTACCAGCAAGGTTCTTGAACAAGCAACCCATAGAACTGTTTGCCTTTGCTATCTCCTTTGCTATTTTACCTCGTACTGAAGGAAGAGATAGATGATATGTTTGTTTCAATGCATCATTTACTTTCTTTTTAACATTCCTCTGAATGCCATCCATTATTCTTTTAACATCACCAGTAATATCCTTAATAGCTTTATCAGTTACCTTCTTAATCTCATCTTCAACATTATCAATTTTAAGTGATACTCTTGTTTCCCAGTCTGTCAGACTTTTCTTAAGAAGCTGAGTTTCCTTCAGCATATTCTTCATCTTTGTCTGTATTGCTGACGTAGGAGCAGCATCACATCTAGATGTTGTCGGTAAAGGTTTTGGTCTAGATCTATTTCTTTCCTGTTCTACATCTGCCCCACTTTTAATCTGCTCTGATGCAGAAGTAGAGTCTCCTATAATACCTTCCTTATTAACATCAGTTCCATCTCCACCTTTAGCAACAGTATCATCTTTAACTTCCTTTTTACCACCAACTTGATCAGTGCCAACAAACTCAGAGTTCTTATTAGAACTTGCTTCATATCCACTAAAAGGTTGGAAAGGAGTGGGTGGGATATTCTTCAATACTTTAGTGTATTGATTATATCCAATGATACCCATAATAACAGGTACTTGTGCGTCAGAACCATCCAAGAAGAATCCATACACAAAGTTACCTTGCATGATCTGAGGAGTGTCTATTGCACCCCCAGATACTCCTGCAGTAATGGGATACATCACTCCAGCCCAAGGTAGTTGCTCATCCTTTAAATCCTCCACATTTGCGGTATGGTATCCCATAATCCGCACCTTATACCTATAATCAAAACCTTCAATATCTTTATTACTCTTCACCTTAGTTCCAGGCGTATTCATCTTCCAGACTTTACTGTCAGGAATCTGACCGACCCACCAAGTAAAACCATCTCTTCCGAATAAATTTTTCTTTACTAGATCTTGGTCAATCATTAGTCGTCATAAACTTTACATTCCTCTGCATCAGGGTGATTATCACAGTAGACCTCTAGATGAGAATCTTCGTGTCTTGTGTGCCAATCATTAATCTTACCATCATTCTTATTCACTTCTGATTCATCATGGGCATGAAATGCATCATTATGCATCTCTAAATCTTCTTTGCTATATTCGTGCATACCATGATTAGTATGCTCTTTACCATCTTTGGGGTCAATATAGACCTCGTGATCCAAGTCGTGATTTGGAATTTTAGTTGTCATAAGATCTCCTTAAAAAGATTTTCTACCATAACTATCCCGAACTACAGTAACATGAGTATAACAAGTTTGTGGTGTTATCTCATGCGCTAAGCTGGATATCATATATATGCCACCAGTGATCGTATTATAGCCAGAATTGTCTAATTCTGGGAAATCACAATGAATCAAATCACCTGCTTTAAGGTCAAAGCATCCACCTAGAGTAAGTTTTACTTGTATGGTGAATAGTTGATTGTACCTCATCAAGGACTGTACTAGGGTTTTAGCAGCATCAAATGTAGGTTGATCTGGATTGTTTTTCCAGTTCTCCAACTCTTTCTTACTACTCTTACCTGGTGGCAATGTTCCTATGTCTAATATTCTACTCATTAATCTCGAAACTGGCAACCTAAATTCATCAGAAACAGTATTAATAGGGAATTTACCACCAGTCTCAATACCTTCTTGATCTTCAGGTGTGAAATTCCTAACCTCATAATTCATTCCATAGTAATCAAAGAATATTGTTCTGTTAGAATATGCACCTATTAATAGGTTGTTATGCAGATCGATGTCCCTATTAATTTTATATCTCAGAATCTTCCCAGAATACTCTTCTGGTTTTTTTGCAGTATTATTAAAAATAAAGTTCTTCTTATATTCTCCCTCAAACATTTTATCGATGGATCTAAAGTTAAATCCATCATGTGTTTCATAGAAAAGGAATCCAGCAGAATCAGAACCCACTGGAACTGATTTAGATGCTAACCAAGTACATGTATATAAAGGTTTCTTCTCATTACCTATAAAATTATAATCAATTAAAGTCTCATCAAAGTTATCATCATTTATCTTAGATGCAGGAACCATAAGTCCAGTATCTCCTGATAGAGTCTCGGTAAGAATTTTCTTAACATTCTCTGATATCTTACCATCATATCTTTTAACTACCCTACATTGCTCATTAGCTAGAAATTCTCTTGAGCAGAAATCAATATTATAAGTGTCAACCTGAGTTCCTTTTGTAAGATTACGAACTCTATTCACATATAGTCCACTATCACCTACAAATTTCCTTTCACCCCCATCTGCATCAACAAAAACAATATGTGCTTTCTCTCCTCCTCTTATTGGCAAATGATCAACTATTCCTCTGTTACCACCAAGTCCAGCTTCTGCAACCTGAATGGTTAATGTTACAGTATTCTTTAATATATCCTCATAATAAGACAGGTCAGTAATACCAGCACGAAGATCTATCGATTCACCTTCATTCAAAGAAGAAAATATCTCAAACTGACGTATGTTTCCAGCTCTGGTGTTTTGATTATTTAACATTATTCTTGGTATAAAGCCTGTCTTAAAAGATCCGCCATACTATCTATTTGTTCAGAAACAATGATTGGTCTAGTTTTATTTTTATCAATACTAATAGAACCAGTGTCATTATTAATTTGAGGAACAGGAATTCTAATTTCTTCTATTTGTTCAGCAGATTCTGAAATCCCATCAATTATTTGCTTTATAGGAAGTTTCTTAATAAAGAAAGTAGGATCAGATAAATTCTTCATTCCTTTCTTAACACTTCCAGTAGTTTCGTCAGTCATTTTTTTGAAACTGTCGATTACACCAACAAAGCTTTCTCTAGGATTTTCTTCTGATTCTTCCCTAAAAGGACTAGTAACTTCTTTACCAACATCTGTTATTCTTTTTTCTAGAGATTCACTTTGTGATTTATCTGTAATTGCATTAGTTCCACCACCAAGACCTGGCAATTCACCACTATCAATAGCATCTCTTATCTCTGTATTGATACCCCTCAAATTAAGTTGAAGATCCTCTTTGATTATATTGATAATTTCAAAATTATTTCTCATCATATTGTTTATAGTCTCTGCTGCTTCAATTGTCTCTCTTGTATTGAAGATGTTTACTTTACTTCCAAACTGAACCAACTCTGGACCTTCTTCACCAACAAGAACTGGTTCTCCTACTGGAGGTTCACCACCTTCTGCAAACTGTTCAACTTCAGGAATATCCTCTGGTAGACCACCCTGTCCACCTCTGTCCATAGGTGGAGTATAATCTCTCTTCTTACCAATATTCTTAAATAAATCTGTTATAGATTTTAGGACTTCTGCAGGTTTAGCCAAAAATTTCATAAATGCTAAAAAAGTTTTCGCAACACCTTGAAGTGAATCAATTACTTTTTTAATCAATCCGACTGCAGCATTTAAAAATTTAACTATGAATAGAATAAACCCACCCAAGAATATATTTTTAAAGAAATTTAT
>MDSY01135776.1_pt1 | contig 22816 bp, 14 predicted proteins | sample 811131 | NCBI WGS metagenome assembly MDSY01 (sample SAMN05326643, study PRJNA326480) | marine metagenome | isolation source: seawater | place: Atlantic Ocean: South West | collected 2010 | reverse complement strand
CCAGTTTTTATTAGGTGGGGCTTCTTGTGGAAGTTACCTATTTATTTCTCCAACAAATACTTCAAGCCTTAGAGTAGATGCTGATAATAAATTTGGTAAAAAGACAATCGGAAGCATAAGCTCTAAAGAGATTGCAGGTTTTAGGAGATCTGAAAGACTTTCAATTGATATTGTTTTTCAATATAGAATGACGGACTACTTTGGTGTAACGGAAGGTGATGGAAGTTCTCCGGTGTTTGTAGATAACAACGATGGTCTTATTGCTGGTAGAAAAAACATTCCTGTAGGAAACTTAACATATTCAAAAACCATAGGTATAGATATATTTGATTCAAATGAAAATCAATTTTCTTTCGATTTAGAAGTTTTTGCTAAATATAAACCAAAAGGTAAAAACCTTAAAAACGTTAGAAGTGTTAGATTGATTAATAATCCGGTCTCATAATACTCTACAAACTATGATATATAATCTTAGTAATATATCGTAAAAAATAATCATGTAGATGGCGAGAAGTATTAATACAAATATTGAAAACAATGGTAAAGTAGATTTTATCTCTAAGCCTATTTTAAGAACAAACCCAAGACTGTCTTCAAATATTAAAATTGTTGTTAGTGATGATAACATTTATTTTGAAAGTTTTGATGCGTCTACTGAATTATCAGATTCAAAATATAAAAAATACTCGTTAAGTTCTTCTGGAAACTATTCATACGACATTTCCTCTTTCTGGAATTTAAACAACACCCCTTTAGACTTAGCATACGAGGTTAAAAAAGAAAATAGTGATTTTTCTGTATTAGACAGTTTCGATAAACAATTTGAAAAAACATATTGCTATGGAACCAGTGTAAACTATTCTAAATTACACAATTACGAATTAAGAATACTTGCTCCTATTTGGTTAGATAAAAATATTCCTAAAAAGTTTTTAATTTACAAAATAAACAGGCCTATAGAAGATAATATAGAATCTTTAACCTTAAAATCTGAAAAAATAAATGCGCTTTTATCAAACTCTTCTTTGATTAAAACAATAGACCTTTCAAAAAATTCTGATATTGGAACATATCTTAGAAATCATGTTGAATCAAAAGAGTTTCCCGATTCTCCAATAACCTATTCTTTTAATAGAGAAGACCAATCTTTTTATAATGGAATAGACCTTATAAAAGGTGGTTTTGTTTCTAAAGGTGAATTTCAGTCAAGAGATACTTTTATGACAGACAAACCATTGATAGAGTATAATCAATTTATAACCGACGGTTTTGTTAGAAATTCTATGGTTTGTGCCAATTTAATAAATTTAGAATTTTTATTTAACGATGAATTGGCAGAAGAGTTTTCTATAAATAGGTATTTTGGAATATATGTTGATGATTTTGAAATTGGTAGCGGAGAAGTTGAATCAATAAAACATGTTTTTTCAGGAGGTGATTTAATAACTTTCAAAGAAAATAGTATTGAGCACTCTTTAGATGTTTCACAAGATTGGCAATCACTTCCATATAGTCCTTGGTTTTCTGATTTACCTATTTTAGGATGGGTAAAATCTGAAAACGAATATCACAATATTAAAAATGGTTCAAGCTGGAATTCTCAAAATAGAGAAATTAATATAGAGTCTAATGGTGTTGACTATTCAAAATTTTTAGGAATTAAAAACACTGAAAAAACTATAGATGTTATAGAAAATTCTGAAAACGGCGGTGATTTTATAAAAATAAAAGTAATTGATGTTCCGAATAATGGAAATATATTAGGGCTTTGTTTACTTAAAAGACAAAGATGGTCATTTAGTGTTACTTCAATAACACAAGGGTCTGCAGTTATTTTAGAAGATAAAAATGGAGTTCAAATTAATGTGAATTCATTAGCAACACAAGAAGACACTTTATTAGCACTACAAACCGCAATTGACTCTGGCGCTGGAGGAGATTGGGACAAATACGACACTGTTGTTCAACAAGACTCTACCGGAAAATGGGTTTTAGAACTGTCAGAAAAAGAATTTAATATGGAAGAAGACCATATTTTTATTCAAACTACTGCTACTGGTGGAGCAATTAAAATACAAAAGCAATATGGTTTTTCAGAAGTTATTAATGGAACTTTTATAGCTGATAATACAATTCCAGCTGGAAAAATTTCAAACAACAGTTTTTCAACTAATGGTTCTTTAAATAACATAGCCTTTGCTATTCATACTTTAATTAAAAACAATACTAGATTTTCTAGTGTTATAGAAGGAGATACTATAATAATAGAAAGTCCTTCGAAAGGGTATAAAAAATTTAATGCATGTCTATTTTTAGACAGCACAAATAACATCTTTTTAGAAATATCAAATGAAGATATTAATAATGAATTAGAAATATCTAGTAATTTTACACAGTTTTATACTCCTTATTTTTTATCTGGAGGAAATGCTCCTGGTTTTTCATTTTATATAAGTGATGAAGATTCTCAAACAATATCTTCTGGAGAATATGTTTTAGGGCAGAATCAACTCTTTAATAAAATAGTAGAAATAACAGATGACCCTAGAGACCTTAATTCAGTAAATAAAAAAGTCATTTTAGAAAAAAAATCTGATAGAATTTCAGGAATAACAAATATCTATAGTAGTTTTAAATTAAAATGGGGACTTTTTAGTGCTTATGACATTTATGATATGAACTTTGATTTTTATGACACTTTAAATTCTAATTTTAAAGAATTAAATTTCGAGCAAAGAGAAGACTACTTTTTAGATACTAGTATAAACTCAGCACAATACATTACTCCACAAATTAACCCTTACGGAGATATAGAAAATTTAAACAAAGAGGCTGAATTGTATAATGCCGCACTTTTAGATTTATTAGAAGATGAAGCAACTGACCTTCCACCCGAAAACGAGCCTATTTTAAGTGAGTTTGAAAGATTAAAAGAAAATGACTCAAAAGACTTTTCAACTCTTTCTAGAACCGTACCTTTCATAAATAAATGGAAATTAAAAGACTCTTTAAATGTAAGAGAAAACCCATATTACTTAAATGTAAACGAGGCCTTTGGGGAAACAAACTTTTCTCCAAAGTTTAGTGGAAAAAGAGACCCCCTTGAAATGACGCATGACTGGTTTTATATAGACAAATATCCTAATTATGCCCTTTCTTCAAATGCTGAGGATTTTTATAGTTACCTAAACATATCGAGTGACATTTCATTAAACTTTGACGATTTTAAAGATGTTAATTTTAATTATTTTGATACTTATTTTGTTTCTAGTGGTAATTATATAAATGATACGAGCGGAAACAGTGTTTTTGCACCTACTTCTAAAAAAAGAAAATACAGCCTTTTTTCCGGAGGAAGCGGTGTTTCGAATCCTTCTACAATATTTAAAGGGTTTAAAGTTACTCCAAGACTTAGGAAAAGAAAGGCAAATTCCCAAAATGAAAAATTTACTAAAGAATTTATTTCTTCTTCTGAATTTAATGGTTATAAATTTTCAACGGTTTTAAAAACATCTTTTAGCGAAGATTCCGCAAATAATCTTTTTATAAAAGTTTGTAAAAATGAAAAGTGGAAAACTGTTGTTTTATTTTTAGACCTACACTTAAACGAAGACCCAAATAATGGTATAAGTTACTTAAATAGAAAGCTTTTATATGAGCTTGAAAATATAGTTAGAGCAATACCAAACGGGGTTCAAATGAATACAATATATTCAGATAATATTATTTCCGGTGCTATAAATTTAGCAAATAGCCAAAATATTACTTTATCTTCAGGAACTTCCGTTATATTAGACGGTTTTACAAATAGTTTCACAGGAGAAGACCCTCAGTTTTTATCTCAAATATTAAGAAACCCTGTTGATGGTACTTTTGGTAGACTTAAAATAACTATAGGAAATACAGATTTATTTTTAGAAATTGCATCGATTGAGGCTAATAATAAAATAAAAATTAAAGGCTTATTAACCGACGCGTATGGAAATGTTGCAAGTCCAGGATTCTACACAGATAATCAATGGTTAACTGCTACATATACTTATGAGGGTGGAGGTATTTCAGCACATAAAGAACTTTTAGAAAAATTAACTATTGATAATATTAGAGAAGAACTTGAAAATGGTACAAATATAGACTATTTTACAATACAAGAAGATGGAACTGTTATTGAAAATGATTTTGCAATATCTATAGAGCCGGGTGTAGAAATTATAAAAAAATCGAATTTACACGTAGAAGTAGATACAAATAAACCAAAATCATTTGGATTGAGTTCAAATATTATAGGGTATGACATTAAAAAAAGAGACGAGTATTTTGCGATATTAGAAAGACATAATGGCGAATATACGGTTGATACAAAACCAATAATTACTTTTAGAGAGCCTTTTTCAATGCACAAAATAGACACTGACTGGGTAAATGAAACCCAAGGAAATTATAACTTTGTTGTTACAAACCAAGATGAAATAGAAATGTCTTCTGCTTTATATAAAAAATTTAATAATTGTGGAACTTTATTTGATATTGGTTTTATTGAAAATGAAGAATACAATGATAATTGGGGCGAAATTAAAAATTACTTTTTTCATAAAGTAAATGAAATAAGTACGGAAGGGGTTATAAAATTATCAGAATCTAGCGATCTTTTACCTAAATATACCCTTGCTGGTGAAATCGCAATAGACAAAAAAGATGTAGATGTTTTTAAATCAAGATGGGAAACAGATTTTTACTTAAGGGCTTCTTCAAAAGGAAAATCAACAACCGTTCCTGGAACTAAAAATATTAAACAAGAAAAAAGTTTTATTTCTTCAAGTGCTATGAAGCTAGGAGAAAGCTATGACATTTATAATTTTACAGTAAACAGACTAGAGACAATAGAAGAATTAGATGCTATAAACATAAATAATAACCCTAAAAACGAAATTTTATTTATTGAAACTGATAATTCTATTATTGCTGATATTTACTTAACAAATAGCGCCATTAGAGAATTAGACAATTTAGGTGTTAGAAGTACCCTTAAAAAATACGTTACTCTTGAAAATAGTTTTGGAAGAATAGACACGTTAGATGATGATGTTTATGGATATATTGAAACCAATATTTTACCACTTTACACGATTAGAAGTATAAATTTATATGTTAAAGAAACTAAACAGAGAGGTATTAATGATTTAAGTGATATTGAAAGTGCTTCTGCTATTAACTCTGTAGATAGTGGAGGATATGAACTTAATAATAACTTTACTTATAAATTAGACCCTAAAAACCCACTTAATTTAAGATTAATATATAATAAAAAGAAAGGGTTTATCTATGAAATAAGACCCTTAATAAAAATAAAATCATAATATGGCTATCAATTTACAAGAAATATATGTTAGTGATACCGATTTAATAAAAATAGACAAAATTAATTATAATTTTGATCAGATTTTAGGACAAGGCGGTGGACCACAAGGTCTACAAGGGCTGCAAGGTTTAACTGGGTTAACAGGGCCGCAGGGAAATATCGGACCTCAAGGACAGACAGGACCGCAGGGTTCTTCAGGAAGTGCAGCAAATGTTGAAGAAAGATGGGACTCTTATACTGTTGCTTCTGGATATAACGTAATTCGTCCATTAAATGAATCAAATGATAAAATAAGTAAAGTCATTTTAGGAGATATTGATGTGGGTTTTGCTGTAGGAGACGAACCATCTTATGATCCGGTTGCTCTTTTAAGTCTTGCTAGAACAAATACGGGAGATATTGAGAATGCAATTGAATTTAAAAGTGATTCTTCTACAGGTTCTGAATATATTATAAGAAACGAGGTTGGAACCCTTTTATTAACTTCTACAACGGGAGTTTCGGGTTCTGGTTTTAGAATAGACGTTCCAAATGAAATAAGACTTTCTGGATATGATGTTAAAATAGAAAGTTTTGGTGATGATGTTTCTTTTAAGTCTAGCAATGACATTGTTTCTTTTGCAAATGAAGATATTGTTTTTGATGCTGGAAATGATATTGTTGCGGAATCCAGGGCTGGTAATATTCTATTTCAATCTCTTGGTAATTCTTCGGATATAATCTTTCAAACCAACGGCTCAAGTGCTAATGTAAATTTAATTGCTGCAGCAGACGTTAACGTTTCAGCAGCCTCAGGAACTGTACAATTACAAAGTAACTCTCAAGGAGATTTAACAGGAATAGGATATGACCTAAATTTAATAATAGGAAATATTTCTACAATAAAGGCAAATGTATTAAATGAGGTAGATTCAAATACTAAAGTTAGTTTACAGATTGGAGGAGACGACAAGTTTTTTGTAGAGTCTAACCTAAATACATCTACACAAACTATATTTTTTGAAAATGATAACACTGGTATAATGTTCAGAGACGGAGGGTCTGCCCAGTCGGGTTTTTCAGCGTCTCCAAATAATAACACACCTGATAGTGATAGAACATTAGCCGACTACTTGAACTTATCTTATGATAATAGTATAAATTTTTATCAGTGTACTGGTCCTATTGGAGATTTTAATACCAATTTATTATTTGATAGTTCTCATGATGAAGGAACCGATCACACTAGCATAGGTTCTTTAGAAAATATTACAAATTATAAAAATTCAGTATCTTATATAAAAATAGGAGACCTTATTACAGTATGGGGAACAATTTATGGAGGAAGCACCTCAACGTGGGACGGTAATACTAATCAACTTGTTTTATCTATTGAGGATGATGCACTTTTCCCTTATAAAAATGGATGGTATGACGGCGGTAGCCAAACATACGTCGGCCAATCTGTCCTTGTAGATATTTCAATCGGCGGTGATACTGCAACAAATATAAATAATTGGACCAATTCTCTTAATTTGGGAGCTGACATTATAGGACTTAAAGGTGTAATAGCACCGGGTTCTAGTAGAATGCACCTATTTTGGCAAGTTTGGGACCCTTCAAATACAAATCAGGTTGGAGCGTTTAAAAATATACCATGTCAACCAGACCATTTTGGATATGGTGGTACACAAGATCAGCCATTTTCTCTTACTTTTGCATTTTCAATGCCTTCAAGTAGAAAAAGTTATCAAAAAACTGCTGGAGAATGGTCAATAACAGCATACTATCAAGACCCCGGCACAATATCTCAATCTACGGGTTACGCAATAACCCAAACTGTTTTAGATGATAACAACAACCAAAGAGGTATACAGGCTACTATTGGAACTTTAGACAATACTAATATACAGTCGCAGTGTGTTGGCAGTAATATTAATGCTGCTGATGGTTGGGTACCGGTAGATATTACAATAGATGTAAATTCTGCTGGAGGAGATTGGTCTTTTGATTCTACCCAGTCTACATATAATTCTAATTTTTATTATGGCACTTTTCAAAATACACCAACACAAACAGGTGGTAGTAATTGGACCGGAACATCAATAATATCTCCGATAAGAGGTATAAACACGACAGGTTCTGATATAACAGACACTCTAGTATTTAAAAATAACGGTGTAGGAGGTGTTGATACTTCTGTAACGGTTGTGCACCCTTCGGTATCTACGTATTTTGAATTTGGTGAACCTGGGGCTACTGTAGAAAATGATACTATGGAAGGTAAGGTAACAGTTCATAGAAACTCAACTTTTTACGTAACTCAGCAACCAACTGTAGCCACTCAAGCTGATATAGGACATGAATATTATGAGGCTACCGGTGTAGGAACAAATAGTCTTGTTATTTCAGCAGAATACGCTAGGCCTTTTGCAACTATTGGAAAAAAGACGTGGAACGTTTGGCCAGTCGGGTGGAGTTACACACCATATACTGCTGACGAATATTTTACAATTTACGGTGATATAGATACTGCAGCCCATTATGACGGAGCTACACTAGAATTATCAGATTTTGAATGTACTCAGATAGAAGCATCAGAAACTGGACTACACTTAGGAAATCATCAATTTAATGCTCTATCAACCACCGATCCAGCGGATATAGCAGATGCATTTGCGGGAAGTTTTGAAGGAAGCTATTCAAATTGTTTTGACGGAGTTAGAGACCCTAACGTTAGATTAAGACTTAGAGGTGAAACTTTAAATTTTACAACTCCAAATTCAACCTATCCTACCGGAATCATTCCTTCTCCCGGACCTTTTGATGGACCATGGTCTCATACAGACAAGTGGATAAAAACGTATTGGAAACATAAACAGGACAATAGCGTTCCTCAGAAAACAATTCAAGTTATTCTTAAAAAAGACCCGGTAAGGGCTTATGTAAATAACACAAAAAACGCTACAAATTTTGTAGAAACAACTTATATTAATAGTGGTAGCTACGCCATGGGTTATATTGAATTAGGTAGGAAAGTTTCTGGTCTAAACAACACGATTACATACGGTGAATATACTCAATCATCATATTGGAAAAGTATTTTAATTTTTCATGAACAGACTGGATACAAACTTGCAATAACAGGTTTTAGTCCAGGTAATTCAAGTGTAACATGGGGTGGTTTTTGGAATAATAGTGGGTTTGTAATTACTCCCACATCTTCTAACGGCCCTGGAACAGGAACAAATAATACTTCTGAAATTAGTATAAAATTACCACAAATAGGTTGGAGTCAGACCCCAGGATGGGGTCAAAACCAGTATATTGATATTGAAATTTCATTAATACCTAAATATGATAATACTTCTGGAACTAGATTTGAAAATATAGACTGCGGTAGTTTTTCTGGTGCGACATCTTCTGGCCCAGCACAATATCAAAGTCCTTCTAATACTCCTGATGTTGCTGCCGGACCCTATATCAACAATTATAACTACCGTGTTATAACTGGAGGTCAATTTGAAGAAAATAGTAATGATATTGGAGCGATCCAAGGATTTGGTTCAGGAAACTTAAGACCTCAAAGATGGACTAAGGTTTTTACAGTAAGGTGTTGGAAAGGTGAGGACCAGTCTAGTTGGGGAGGTAAAGAATCTGAGGTTGCAAAAGAAGAAGAAGTTGTTATTCCAAGTGGTTCTGGAAGTGGAGGTGGTTCTGGTGAAACAGTACTAAATGAAAGCCAAACCGGTAGTCAAGATGGTGGTTAGAATTAATTCCGGGATTAAAATAAAAATATTGAATGTTTATAAAAGTTTCAGAAATATTAAAAGCAGATTCAAATAAAATTAAAGTTGATAAACTTAATAGTAACTTTAATGTTTTATTAGATGGTGGCCCGTTGGGCCCTTCTGGTGTTGTAGGTATTTCTGGAAGCACAGGACCTCAAGGACCTATAGGACCTCAAGGACCTGTGGGACTTCAAGGGCCTACAGGGCAGAGTGGAACTACCAACACAAAATGGGATATGGATAAAGTTATTCATTCTAATTTAGTAGATTTATATAGAATTTTAAGACCCTTAAACGACGATCAATTTTCTTCTAGAATTATAATGGGAGACTCTGGTGTACAATTGTCTTCTCCAACCCCACCTTCTTATGAACCACAGGCTTTAATAAGTTTTATAAGAACTCAAGATTCTTTAGGAGGTCAGCAAGAAATAATTGAATTTCCATATATTACAATAACTGGAGGTAATTCTGGAAGCGGAAGCGGTTCTGGAAGCGGAAGCGGTTTTGGAAGCGGAAGCGGTTCTGGAAGCGGAAGTGGAAGTAGTATTACAATGGATAGTAACTTTACTATAAAATATCAAGAGGCTGGCTCGATACCTACTGGTTCTGGAGGAGGAACTAGTTCTGGAAGTGGAAGTGTTTCTGGAGGCGGAACTAGTTCCGGAGGCGGAAGCAGTTACGGGAGTGGTTCTGGAGGTGTATATACTTTTACGAGTGTTATAAACCAACCAGACACCTCTATAAAACCCATAACATATCTCACTATAGAATCTCAAATTCCTACAACCAATTTTGAAATCGATCAAATTAAAGATATTGATTTTCTTTCAGAAGAAATATTAACAATTTCTTCTAATGATGTTGGATTAACAGCGCAGAAAAAACTTATTTTTGAAAATATAAACGACAATAGAAACATTTTTATTAGTGGAAATAATAGCTTAACATTTAACGCTATAACTGAAATGTCTATAAAAACGATAAACACCGCACCTATAAATGATATGTTTGATTTGGCATGTATATCGGAAAGGGATATTGTATTTAATTCGCTTAATGCTACGGCAACAAATGGAATCATCTTTTATGGAAAAAACGTTTTAGTTGGAGATACTGGACTTTCTACTTTTAACTATAGCGCTTTAGGAGGAACATATAATATAAACTCTTCGCAAAATTTAATAAATTCAAACGGGCTAAATGTTAATTTTGATTTTACAAATACATCTAAATTAATAAGTGAAATTGGTTCTTTTTTAGATAGTGATAATAAAACATCTCTTAAAAATACCCAAACGGGTTTTATAACGGTTTCTAGTGATAAATTTTACACAGAAATAGATAAATCTACATCGACTCAAACTGTATTTTTCTCGGATGTTGATGGAGACAATTTAGGAACTACTGATTTTTTAAATATAATGGAAGACCAGGCATTCGGAGGTATTAGTACAGGAGATGGGATATTATTTAAAGCTGGAGAAGAAGGAACGCAAAGTGTAGACTATTCAGCGCCCAGTTTTGGAACAACAGACAGACAAAGAACTCTTGCTGATTCTTATAGATATGTTAGTCAAGAGCCTAACGGCGTAGGAGGCGCTTTTGTAATTTTAAAGGGTACTCCTGATTATGATTTAGAAAGTGTATTTGGTATAGGACAGGACATTTTTAACATGAGTCCTCAACTTCAACAATTAAATGATTGGCAATTTCCAGTACTAAACAATGAAGGAACCTATTATGAATACATTGAACCTAAAACGCAGATTGCTTATGTAAAAACGGGAGACCTATTAGCGGTAGATGGTTTTATTATAGGAGAGTCAAGTAGCGGTGAACATTATACAGGTTCAAGTCAAACTCCTAATGCTCCTTTTAATACACATAATTTTAAAGTTCCTAGCGAACCTGGAGACGATGATGATGTAATAGCCATTAGAATTGCAAGTCCCGATAAATTTCCTTACGTAAATTCTAGTAGTGTTCCAATTATTGTAGATATTACTTTTAGTTTAACAAATGCATTAATGAAAAAACAGGATATCGCAGGTTTTGAATATTGGAATCCTTTTCAAAGTGATATTGCTAATTTACTAGTAAATAAAAATACAGGAACACCAGGAATAAACATGTATGGAAAGGCAGCAGATAATTTTCAAATATCGGGAATTATACCTCCTGGACAAAATAAAATATTTTTATATATTTCTGGTTGGAGAAAGGCCTATGAGGGAACCCAAGGTGGAAGTGGAATGTTCACGTACTCGATCGCTGATAGGAGACTAATGTCAAAAACACCATTAACCATTAATATTCTTAATCAAATTGTAAGCGATAGTTCTCAACAATCTATGACAACAGGCGCTGATAAATATATTTTTAGATACAGTTTTAAAATGCCTACTGATTGGAATTCTTATAATAAAATTCGTGGAGAAAGTTCAATTGCTTGGGCAGACTATGCTAACCCTTCCGGTGGTACAATAACCTCTCTTGGAAGAGGAATCACTCATACTTTCGATATAAATTATACAGGTCCTGCAGAATATTCAGAGTGGAATTATAAAATAGCAAGTAGTATAAATGGAATAAGTGTTAATGTGATAGAACAATTAAACATATCAAACTCTTCTTATGATATTAATGATATTATAGATACTGCAAATGTTGTTGCAAATCATGCTGCTGGAACTTTAAGTATTCCTATAAAGTCTGATGCTCCTCTCAATCATGTGTTTAGAATATATGTTACAAATTCATATACTGGAGAAACAATTATAAAAACATGTGAAGTCACTAATGCAGCCGCTAACAATCAGGTAAGTCTTCCGGCAGCAGGATCTGGTTCTGGATCGGGATCGGGATCTGGAAGTGGTAGTACTACAACAGTAGTGGGTGGAGGTGGTTCAGTAAATGTAAATGATAATAATGATGAGGGCGGTTAAAAGTTAAAATAAAAATATTAAATGTTTAAAAAATTAGAAATAAAACCAATACATTTTATAGCTGCAATATTAGTTTTAATATTGCTTCTTTTACATCAATGTAATAGAACTAGCAAATTTAAGGCTATAAATAAGGGGTTAGAAAATAAAGTAGAAAGAGTTAAAGCAAACGTAGAAGCGGCAAATGATACCATTATTACGTATAAAAATGATAATGATTATTATGTAAATGAAATTAGCGGTTACCAATATACAATTGCTGAATTAAAGGGTGAAAATAAAGACCTTTTAAAAGATTATGAAAAGGCAATGAAAAACGTTGCTGAATTAAAAAGATTAAATCAACTTTTAAAAGCAGAAGTAAACATCGTACAAGTAGATACCGTTTTTGCTGAAGTTGAAAACGATACAACACTTGCTTTTGCAGACTCAACCCATTATGGTGATAATAATTGGAGAAAGTTTGATGCAAAAGTAAATATATTTCATAGAGATGGAACCCTTGTAGGAGGTTTAGGCACTTTTAATTATAGTCAAAATATTAAACTATATGCGGGTATAGAGTCTATTGATGGAAGAAAAAAGATTAATATTTCAACTAAATATCCCGGTTTGATGTTTAATGAAATAGAAGGAATAAGTCTTATTGAAGACGAAATAAATGTGGCTAAAAAACAAAAAAGAGGAAGAATGAGTCTAGGTATCGGAGGTGGATATGGAGTTACTTTTACAAAAAGCAATCTTGTCTATCACGGGCCTCAAATAGGAGTGTTCTTCGTATACTCACCTAAATGGTTACAATTTTAAAAAGATAAATACTATATAATGGCACAAAGTTCAAGATATTATAAAATAGACGATGATATATTATTAGAATTCATTTATCATGATCAGGCTAACCCCTTGCCTTATGATATAGAGGTAGATGACAACGGTAGCGAAATAAAAATAATAAACACCGTTTCTGGAGACCATACACAGACAAGACATCTTGTGCATGAGTTGGGAAGTGATGTTGTAAACTTCGATGTAACTACCGATTCAGGTTATGTTTCAATAGAAAATTTTGCAGCAAGGTCTTTACTTTTAGAGGTTGGTAAAACCTATAAATTTGAACTTAGTGCTTTAGCCAACCCAGGAGACTTTTTAGTAACTGGAAATAGTTTAGCTAACCCCTTAACTGGAACAATTTATGAATATGTTCCTCAAGCGACGGGTTCTTTTGTTTATGAACTTACAGGTTATGAAGGAGGAAAAGTAACGGTTGCAAATGTTGCTAACCCTCTTTTTGCTACACCAGATGAAGAAACTGGAAATAGCATAAAAACAGGAAGTGGAAGTATAGGGAGGTATCATGGTATAGAGGTTAGTGATGGAAAATATGCACTTTTAGATAACAATAATACTTTTATACAAAGCGGGTGGGGAGGTTCTGACCTAACTGAAGTACTGGCTTCTCAATCTTTTGCATTTAATAATATAACGACCGTTAGATATGATAAAGTTCGTTTACACCTAAGAACAGGTTTTAGTTTTGCTGCAAGAGGAAAAGAAGGTTTTATATTTGAAGTAAAAACCAATAGAACTTCCGGTGTCCAAAACTTTTTAACGCAAATTGTTTACTTAAATACTTCTAGTTTTGAAATTAAAAATCCTAAACCTTTTCTTTTAGGAGAGCTTTTATATTCTAGTTTTATTGAAGTAAAAATACCCTCGATTGTTGGACAATATTCTGATTTTTCTGACTTCTTTTATGGAGACGGTACTCAAGGTTCAAGCGATTTAGACCAAACTTCAAATTATGATGTAAGTCTTAAAATGATCGACCTCGTTGAAGATAGTTTACTTTCTGTAGATTATGTTTATACCGGAGAAGAGAAAAACCTAATGGTTCCAAGAGAAGATGAATTTCAAAATTTTACATGTGTTGTAAAAGAAGCGGAAGATGGGAATTATTTCAAAATATATGGTGAAAAAGATGGAAGTGCGTCTGCTTTCGAAGCCCACTTAATACAAAGAACAACAGAGTCTACAGATGATATTTCAGTCATATTTGATATTTCTGTGCAAGAACAAATAGGACAAAGTTTTATAGAAACAGCATTTCAACAAATTGTTTTAATAGAAGATTTTGAAGAGGGTATTCAATACAGACCGATTATTAAAAATAGTGAAATAGCAACCAGCTTTTCTATTGATGTTGCTATGAGAATTTATAATCAAACTGAAAATACTCAAATTTTAAAAACAGCAAGTCTTATTTCTTTAAAACCTGCGGTTTATGGTAAAAAGATGATGAGAATTAATCTTAATTCAGGAAATAATATTACAAAGATTTATAATACTCTTCCTAATTTACAGGCTACTAGGGCAGTTTCTTCAAGTATCAATAATGCTTTACCAAAACCCCAAGTAAAATTTGTGCCGGCTTTTGTTGAAAGATTAGCAATAAAAACAAATGTTAGAGAATGGAATCCTGATTCTGAAGTAAATAATGAAACTCCAAGTCCGATACTTAGAATTTCTCCTTATGACTCTTATATAAAAATAGACATTTCAAAAGTAGAAGATGGAGAAAATAAAGCACTTTCTTTTTTAAATGCTAAAAACGTAAAGTTAGAATTTACAAATGGAACGTATTTCAATTGCATAAAAACTTTTGAAAATATCGATATGGGCAACGGAGAATTATTATTTAAAATAGACAAGGCAAATGCTTCTAAAATTCAAGGAATTCAAGACAAAAAATATTACATCTCTTTAGATAACGGTAGTACTGAAACTCTTGTTTATCAAGGAAGATTTATCAACGTATGATTTTAAATAGTAGAAATAATTCATTTGATTTTAGACTTCCAAGTAATTTTATACCTCAAGAGGTTCATGAAAAGTATATTAATTATTTGAGAAAAATTCCAGGAACCCTTGTAGAAAATACAATAGACTATATTAATTATAGCATACAGGCTATAAATCTACCAGGTATTGGTTTTGAAGCTGTAACACAGGCAGATAATGATGGAACTACAAGATACCATAGAGGAAGAATGCCAATACAAAATACAGTAACAAGAGAAATGACTGTAACTTTTCAACTTTTGGATGGTTACATAAATTATTGGATATTAATGGACACTTTACTCTATTATTATGCAGACCAGACAAAAGAGAAATATACTCCAGATTTAAAACTAAGAATATTAGATGCTGAAGGTTTAGGGTTAACAAGTATTGTTTTTGAAAAACCTATTTTAAATCAAATAAGTGAATTAAGTCTTAGTATGGCAGATAATGTCGCCGAGTTTAATACATTTGAATTGAATTTTGTCTACAATAAGTTTAATATAAAAATAGAGTTAGATTAAGATATATAAAATATGAAAACTTTCGTAGAATATTTAGAAGAAAATAAAGTTACTCAAAAAGAGTTAAATTTACTTAATGAAGGTCTACAAGAAGAATGGACCCCAGAATTAGATGAAAAAGTAGATGCCGCAGTAGATGCTTTTTTAAATGAATATCGCGATGAAGAAGGAAATCTTGATTTAGAAAAATTTAATGAAGAAGTAACTAACGAAGGTCTTTTTGGTTCTATTATGGGTGGTCTAACAGGTTTTGCTCTTGGAAAATCAATGGGTAAAATGATAGCTAAGGTATTAGGAGTACAAAAAGGTATTCTATATGATTTATTAACCTCACGTTTAGTTGGAACTGCGATAGGAGCCTCTATCGGTAAAAGATTTTAATATGAACTTTATTACAATTGATTTTTCGTTAAATTCTCCAGGAATCTGTATATTTAATAACAAAAAGAAAAAATATCATTTTATTTCTTATTTAAAAAAGAACGGATCTAAAAAGGCTATTAAACTCCAAGAAGAGTTAGGTCTTTTAGACGAGGTTACTCTTGTTTTTCAACCTGATTGGGAAAAAGAATTAGACTATTCAAGTGTTGAATTGGGAAAAATAAAAAGATATGATACAATGTCAAATGATATTATTAATCTTATTACGCAGAATAGTTTTTCAGAAGACGGTTATCAAATAGCATTTGAAGGAGTCTCTTATGGTTCTAAAGGAGGAACTAATAATATAATAGATATGGCGAGTGCTGCCTCGATTCTTAAAATTAAACTATTAAAGCATCTTAAACCAGAAGATATTAAAACTGTAGCACCTGCCACGATTAAGAAACATGCTGGAAAAGGAAATATGAATAAGAGAACTTTGTGGGATGTTTTTGTTGAGAATAGAACGGAAGAGGATTTTTTGGAGGAGAACAATTTTTGGGTTTTTTCTAAAAATCTTGAAGTGGGAAAATCTGTTCCAAAACCCTTTGATGACCTAGTAGACGCCTTTTATCTCAATTCTCTGCTTAGAACCCTGCAACCTGATACTTTCTCTCCTGTTTAAAGACTTAAGTTATATGAAGCGGTAGCCATTTTGTTTCAAAAACCGAAAACTTTTTTTAAAATAATTCACCCAGATTTTTTTATGTCAGGTTTTTTGATTATATTTAATTATTAATAACTTAAAATAAACACTATGAATTGGGGAAATATAATAGAAAAATTAGATGATAAAATGGACTACATGGGAGAGTCTAAAATGATGCACAATAGATATTGGGTTCATAGAGCCGCACAAACAATGAGAAAATTACAACAACATTATTTGGCTCAAAAAAATAAAAAAAAGAATATATAAAAAAAGGTAATTATATTACCGGGTCGTCTAGAGGCAGGACTCCTGGTTTTGGTCCAGGTAACGGAGGTTCGAATCCTTCCCCGGTAACTTTCAAATATGGGGAGTTACGTTTAATAGGTAGAACGGATATTCTTATTGAATATGGTCTTGATCAGACCCGAATGACAAGCTGATCACTTGTCTGGAAAAGTAGGTAGAATAGAAAGTGATGGTTCGAGTCCGTCACTCCCCAGCTCTTAGATAGGTTTACTAACCGAACAACGAGGCGTCAAATCTCACGCCTACAACCGAAAGGAGAGTCTAAGTGGAGTAAAAATAAAAATAATTGTTTTTAATCATAAACAAAATTAAAGTTAGATATATAAATTAATATGGAAAACAGTAAATTTAACAACAATTACTGGACTTTACAAAATTGAAAAAGGCTTAATAAAAGCAATCTCTGGTCGGATAGACTTATATAATAAAGTTCATATTGAAACAAATTTAAAGTTAGCCATATAATATAAGTTATTTAAAGTAATTAACAGAAATTAAAGTAAATTAAAGATTAAAGTTATGGCAGAAGATTTTAACATTTTTGACATCGGTGTAGAAGACATCGATACACATGAACAACCACAGAGTACAGGTTCAAACACCATGTACAAACCAACAGCCGATGACGGCAAAGACGGAACTTACAAAGCGCTTATTCGTTTTGTACCAAACGTCGAAAACCCAAGAAACAGTCTTATTAAGAAATATGTCAACTGGTTAACAGGACCAGATGGCGATTCTAAATTGGTTGACTCTCCAAGTTCAATTGGTGAAAGTTGCCCAGTAGCAGACGCTTTTTGGAAGTTAAGAAAATCAGATAGCGCAGTAGATAGAAAAGCTTCTGATAAATTAAAAAGAAGAGAACAATATGTTTCTCTCGTGAAAATTATTAAAGACCCTCAATTTCCTGATTTAGAAGGAACATATAAGGTTTTTAAATTCGGTTATAAAATCAAAGAAAAAATCGATGCAGAGTTAAAACCAGATTTTGGTGACCCAACACAAGTATTCGATCTTTTCGAAGGTAAAAACTTTGAATTAATTATTAATCGTCAAAACGACTACAATAATTATGACAAGTCTAAATTTTCATCTTCAACATCAGCAATCCAATTAGGTAAAAAAACTGCTGAAAGAACACCAGAAGATATGGCTTCTATTAAAGAAGAATTAGAAAATGCACCTTCACTTAAATCATTTGAATACCAAGCATGGGATGCTCCAACTAGAGATTTTGTAAATAGCGTTATTAAAATGTACCTTAACCCAGGTGATGCAATGAATAACGTTGTTAATGAAACTCCGGCTCCTCCAACAACAAATGAAACAACTGCTCCTAAGGTTACAACTAAAAAAGAGACACAACCCGCTGCAGCAGCTGCTCAAAGTGATGATTTAGAATCGTTTTTAAATGACCTTGAAATCTAATATACTCTCTTTAGAACTTAAAGAAAAGATTAAGGTTGCGGTAAAAAAGATAGTTCTAAAAGAACATTCAAATCACAACAAACAAATGATAAAGGATATGTCAGGCCGTTTAAGTCTGGCATGTCCTTATTGTGGTGATTCTACAAAAGACGACACCCTAAAAAGAGGAAATCTTTATTGGTCAACCTTACAATATCATTGTTTTAATTGTGACCACCACACTGATGTTTATAACCTTCTAAAAGACCACGACATCAGAATGTCTGAAAATATGGACACAATAGGAATTATCGAGTATATTAAAACAAACAGATCAGTTGCAGATCAAAGAGAAAAGTTTACGCCAATTATATATGAAAAACTAATAGAATTATCAATTAGTCAAGATGACTTCATAAAAGCAACGGGAGCAGTTCCTATAGAAATAGGAGATTGGATATGGTTTAAACTTAAAGAAAGACTATTACATAAAAAATTAGACAGATTTTTATACAACCACAAAGAAGGAAGACTTTGGATATTAAATAAAACATTAGAAGGTAAAATAGTCGGAGCACAATCTAGAAGAATGAAAGGAAAAGGCTCTAGATATTTAACATACGATCTATCTAAAATATATGAACAAATACTAAATACACCTCTTGAAATAGAACAGGATGAATTAACACAATTAAATAATATTTCAACTCTTTTTGGAGTATTAAGTGTAGATTTTAGAGAACCAACAACGGTATTTGAAGGTCCCATGGACTCTATGTTTATGAGAAATAGTATAGCACTCTGTACGGTTGGAAGAGATACAACAAAACTGGATAGTATTGATACGGTTAGATATATGCTCGATAACGACCAAGCCGGGCTAAAAAAGACCATAGAAAAATTAAAAACAGGTAAAAAAGTATTTATGTGGAATAAGTTTTTAATCGATAAAAAATTAGATAAATATAATATTAAGGACTTAAATGACCTTATTAAAGAATGTTATAAAAATAGCGTAAAGCTATCGCTGTCTAGTTTTGAAGATTATTTTACAAACAATAAACTAGATTTACGATATGTTTAAAATTGATATGGAAAAAGAGTTAGAGGAATTTGATAGAGACCGAGGTAGATTTAAAAACCTCAAAAAAATGATGGACTTTAAATTAGACGCAAATAAATTTAACGGAAAGTCTATAGAAATGAATAAACCAAAATATAAAAAGAAATTAAAGAGGTCTAAATACGTTAAACCTCATAATAGAGATAAATCATTATTTTAATGGAAGAAAAAATAAAAACGGCAGAAACCAGAATTACTTTGTTAGATACCAAACTTGGAGAGCAAAGAGATAAATGGACTAAAAAAATTACGGCACTTGCTAATGGAATAAAAACCCTTAGCGGTATGGAAATAGTAATAGGTGATATTTTACAAACAAGACAGTTGTTAGTTGAACAATTAATGTATATTCAAATAAAGTCTAAAGAGCAAAAGAAATCATTAGACCTTAAATGGAAAGACGCTTGGATAAAATATTATCAATATGATTATAAATTAACTGACAAGGTAAGGTCTCAATTTCTTGAGGCAGAACTTGCAGATGATAAAATGATACACTCTCTTTTAGAAAATCAAATTGAATTCTATAGAGAGTCAGTTAAAACCCTAGATAATATGGGTTTTGCTGTTCGTAACAGGTTGGCCATAAAAGACCTGGTATGATAGAGAATAGATTTAAGTTTTATGGAATTAACCCTTACAGAAAATAAACAGTACCTGAGAGTTGATGAGGCAACAGAGCTAGAATTAGAACAACTTAATATTTCCCTTACAAAAAGAATCGATTCTTGGAGATTTAACCCTCTTGTTAAAAGAGGAGTGTGGGACGGGTACGTTTCCTATTTTAAAGATAATAAATGGATACCGGCAGGCCTATGGAGATATGTTTATAATGTTTGTAAAGAGTATAAATTTGAATTTAAGATAAATGGAATTACAGAATTATTTGATAAAAATATTACAGCAGAGTGGTTTCAAGAGTGGGCCATGTCCCTTTTTGAAGGTTCAGAAATTACACCGAGAGACTATCAAATAGAAGCTGCATATAACATATTAAAATTTAGAAAGTGTCTCAGTGAATTAGCCACTTCAGCTGGTAAAACACTAATAAGCTTTCTTACTGTTGCCTATCTTTTAGAAAGAGAAAAGGCAAAAAAGATTCTTTTTATTGTACCAAATGTTTCATTAGTTGTTCAAGCTTCTGAAGATTTTATGGACTATAATTTTGCGAATAGAGTAAATATAAAAATACAGCAAATTTATAGTGGTCAAAAAATAAGAGAGGGTAGAAATGTTGTTATAGGTACATATCAATCTCTTGTTAAAAAAGGAAAAGAATATTTTGAGCAATTTGATGCTGTAATTGTTGATGAAACACATAAGGCAAAATCAACATCAATTAAAACAATACTTACAAAATGTGTAAATGCAGAATACAGATATGGTCTTTCCGGAACAATACCAAAAAATGGAACACTAGACCGCTTAACACTTATGGCATATACTGGACCTTTAATTAGTGAAGTGAGTGCAAACTTTTTACAACAAGAAGGATATATTGCAAACTGTAAAGTAAAGGTTATTGAAATGGACTATGCCCCTGAGAAGGCAAAAACAGCGTTTACCGAAATGGCCTTGAATAGATATGAAAATAAAGACGTGTTTCAATTAGAACAAAACTATATAATACAATCAGAGCCTAGATTAAATTTTATTTGTAACGTTGTTGGTAAAGTTCCTAAAAACAGCCTTGTTCTTTTTCATAGAATAGAGCATGGAAAAAAGATATATGAAAAACTTAGACAAGAAAGTGATAAATCTGTCTATTATGTCGACGGAGGAACAGACAAGTTTGTAAGAGAAGAATATAAAAAGAAAATGGAAGCGGGAGATGAAGTTGTAATTGTTGCCAGTTTCGGTACGTTTTCAACAGGTATTTCAATTAAAAAAATACATAACATTTTCTTTACAGAAAGCTTTAAATCTGAAGTTATTATAAGGCAAAGTATTGGTAGAGGATTGAGACAGCACAAATCGAAAAGCAGCGTTTTGATTATAGATTTTGTAGATGATTTGGTTACTGAAGAGTGGAGTAATTATCTTATGAAGCACTCAAAGGCTCGCCAGAAAATTTATAAAGACCAAAGATTTGAATACAGCATTAAAAAAGTTAAATTCGAATAGATTTTTGATGATATATACTTAAAGAATAAACTAAAAAAATAATATTAAAATGAAAAGCACATTAAAATCATTTGCAAGTTTTGCTGAAACAAGAAAACAGATTTTAGCAGACAAGGCTAAATTAGAGGCTGCTGGAAAAAGAGAAGCCAATGGTAAAAGGTTTGCTGAACTTTTAGCAGAATTTGAAGTTTCCGACATTAGAGAATTAGATGAAGAAAAAAGAACATCGTTTTTAGCTGCTCTTTTAGGAGAAACTGAAGAATTAGAAACTGAAGGAAATGCTTTCGGAGCTGCTGTTAAAAAAGCAAAAGAAGAAGGTGAAGACGAGTTTGAAGTTGGTGGAGAAACCTATAAAGTTACTGAAAAAGTAAATATTCCTGACCTTAAATATCAAATTCCACTTTCTATCGAAAATATTGGAATTAGCCCAAAAGCATTTAAAAGTTTAAAAAAAGCTGGTAAAAACATCAAAGTAGTATTATCAAGCTATTTTGGAGTTGCACAAATGCAGGCAGTTTTAGATGACGTAAATGCTAATTTAGGAACAAAACTAAAAATGTTAGAAGGTGGACCAAGAGATGGCTCAAACGCTGAATACACAATTCATGAATCTGTAGTTACTGAAGCAAAAGCATTAAAAGTTGGAGATAAAGGAGTAGATTATGATGACCAAATCATAAAAGTAATTAAAATAGGACCTTGGAATGTAGTTTCTAAATTATTTAAAAAAGAAGTTGGAGATAACCCTGAAGATTGGGGATTTGAAGAAGGGCCTGGTAAATTTTACTTTGGCGAAGTAATTGAATCAGACGAAGAAGGTGGTGTTGGAACTTTTGGAATATATCCAGTAAAATATGACTATTCAGAATATTGGGGACTAGAACCAATTGCGGAATCAATTACTGAAAAAAAAAGTTTAAATGAGGCTTTACAGTTAGGCAATAAAAGAGCTGCTAAAAAAGTTGTTACTCAATTAAACAGAATTTTTACAAAACAATTACCAGATCTTCAACAAATGGGAAAAGAAGGTATTTATGGATGTGTTAAGTACTTTTTAGACTATTCAATGACTGACGCAAACTTTCATACCGAAAAACCGGCAGTAGTTAAAACCGTTAGAAAAGCAAATATTCCAGGAATTGAAGTTAAACTTCCAGGACTTGGAGGATATCATGCAAAAATTAGTGGCGGTAGAATCAAAGAAATTTTACACCAATATGCTGGTCAAATTAGTAAAGCAGCAGGATGGAGCGGTCAAGGAATCGTAGAAGGCTGTGCTCTTTATCTTTCACAATTTCATGGAGACGATGCTACAGCAAATGCAATGATTAATGCATTT
>MDSY01039037.1_pt1 | contig 22828 bp, 23 predicted proteins | sample 811131 | NCBI WGS metagenome assembly MDSY01 (sample SAMN05326643, study PRJNA326480) | marine metagenome | isolation source: seawater | place: Atlantic Ocean: South West | collected 2010 | reverse complement strand
CACGTTGATAGGCTGGATGTGGAAGCGCAGTAATGCGTGTAGCTGACCAGTACTAATAGCTCAATTGGCTTGATTTATGCACTGAAAAAAATTTTTGTAGATATAAAATATATAACTGAATTTTAGTAATTTTTCTTAATAAAATTAAGAATTTCTAATTCCCCACTCCATTTTAGTGAACTAAAAAGTTTAAAATATTTTTTAAAAATTATTTTGTTTTTAAAAATATAATCAGCTTTAACTACAGCTGATTTAAAATTTTGAGCAATTAAACCAAGTTTATTTTTTTTTATTATTTGAGAATTAATTTGGAACTCTTTGTTAAATTTTAAATTTAGCGTGATAAAGACTATCCCATATTTTAAACAATCATTTATTGTTCCCATTCCTGGTTTTCCAATACATATTGAAATTTTTCTAAACATCTTTTCTGTATAATCAGCAAAAAAGACATTTTCATATTTTTTAAATTTTGAAAAATATATTTCATCAAAATAATATTTAACATGATCATTTTTTCGCTCTAATTCTTTAGATATTTGAAAAATTAATTTTTCTTCAATCTTCTTATTAATTTTAGCCGTTCCTAATGATACCAAAATATTTTTATGACTTTTTAAATTTCCTTTAAATTTTCCAATGAATCCAGTTTTTTTTATATTTAACTTTTTATTTTGAATTGTTTGAAAAATATAATTTCCAAAAATAGGAACCTTTCTTTCAATCAAATTTTTTAAAATATATTTTGTATTTATATTGTTTATATTAAAAATTTCATGCCAGAAAAAATTTGCAATAATAATTAATGGATTTTTTATTATGCAAAAATCTGGATAATTATCTGAGATAACTAATTCATTTTTTTTAAGATTTAATTTTTTGATTTTATTTATTAAATTTATATCAATATCATTTATATCAGTGTTAAATTTAAATTCTTTTTTTTTTATTTTACTTATAAAACTAAATTTTCTTAATTTAGTGATATCGCTATATAAATAAATTTTGTAATATTTTGCTAATACTTTTGATATGTCTACAGATCTTGTGATGTGACCTAATCCGTTATCACAAACAAAATAACTAATTTGTGTTAAATTTTTTCGTATTTCCACCCGTAGCTTTCTATGAGGTTTTGGTCTAATATTTGCCAAACATCTATAATTAGCTTATTTTTATCATCTTTATTATTAGCAAGTTCTTTATGAATTATTTCGCGATAGTTAATATTGTTATTTATACAAACCACAAGATCATATTTATCTAGCTTTTTAATATTTGTAATAATATTTTTTTTTAATGAGGGATTTATTTTTACAATTTTTGCACCCATAACATCAAACAAGTCAATTGAGTTATTTCTTCTTAATTTTTGAAATGCAACTAAGGTTGGGGAATTACGTATATCGACAGTTTCTGGCTGTCCTTTAAATGCAATACCTAAAAATAATATTTTTATTTTTCTCTTTTTTTCGCTTAATTTAAATTCGTTTATTTTTTTGTAGAGGATATCAAAAGAGTCCTCGTTAATTTTTCTAGAATTGTTGGCTAATTGATACCCTTTTGAATTGTTTAAATATAATTTTGAAAAAAGATATGGGTCTTTGGGCAAGCAAAATCCTCCTACACCTATACTGGGTAATTTGATAGAATTTCTCTCATATCCATAATTAGCGTTTTTAATTAAGTCATGTCCACTTAAACTATATATATTTGCAATCCTTGCTAATTCATTTGCAAAGGCAAAGTTAATATCTCTGAAACTATTTGATGCTAATTTAATTATTTCAGCCTCTTCTAAACTTTTCACATTTACAGTATTCTTGAAACATTTAGCTGCAAATTCATTAGATTCTTCAGAACAAATTTCTGAATAACTAGAGATGATTTGTGGTATTTGTGCAAGTTCCTCCAAGGCCTCTCCTTCAATAATTCTCTCAGGCATATAGGAAAAATAAAAATCTTTCCCACATTTTAATTTTGATACTTTTTCTAAAATTCTTACTAATAAGTTTCTTGAAACACCAACCTGCAGTGTCCCTCTCATTATTACCAAATCTCCTTTTGAAATTTTCTTTGCTATAGATTTAAATATTTTACTTAAATTTTCATTATTTGGTAAATTTTTATTTGTTATATTTGTTCCAATGCAAATTATATATATTTGACATTTTATTTTTGAAATATCACTTTCTAGTTTTATTTTATTATTTTTTAATGCATTGCCTAAAAGATTTTCTAAATTTCTTTCATGGAATTCTATATTATTATTTTTAATATTTTTAATTTTTGAAGAAAGTATTTCTAATCCACTTATGTTTGAAAAATATTTCAACAAGTGAACTGCTAAAGTAAGGCCAATATGGCCTAGACCCACAATGCAAATTTGCTTGTAATGGGAATTATTCAAAATAGCTTGATAGTCTAATACTTCATAAATTGTTTTATCTCGATTTAAAACTACCAAATTGTCTACACTGCTTAAATTTCTTTTATCAAGTTCACTTTTTATAAAATTATTAAGATTACTATCTAATTTATTCTTTTTACAAACTATAGGGTTTGAATTGATCAATTTTATAATTTTTGTATCAGATGGAAACTTTTTTATAAATCTTCTTAGGTCACCCAAGGTCAGTATTCCAATTAACCTTTTATTTTTATCTAAAAAAATAGCTGTTTTTAAATTAGAGATTTGTTTAAGACTCTTTTCAACTATTTCATATGTGGTAGCTAAATCTATATTTATCTTTAATATAATAAAATTAGATTTATTCACCCTTATTTAATCTCAACTTCTTCCCAATTATAAATCATTCTTTGAGATCTTTTGTCGTAAGAAGAAAATCTTCCTCTGTAGTAGTCTCTATTTAGGATTTCTTTATAAGATAAATTTCTTTTTATATGTCCAAAAGTTTTTTGAATATTGTAATTATAATTTTCTTTGAAGTATACTTTTTGATCTACTTCACTCAATTTAGAAAAATTAAGTACTTCTTTAATATCTTTAGGATGAATAGAGACAGGGCCATCTTTAGTTTTATCTTTATCCATTATAGTTATATGCCTCTCTACTACTGAAGCGCCCTTATAAATCGCTATTTTAGAAGCAAGATTTTTGAATTTTCCAAATCCAAGTGAATGATCAGAGAATCCAGCTTTACCAAATTTTTTTTTAAGAAAGCCAATTCTATTCAAATGCATTTCATCTAGAGGGGTTGGGTATATGGTTACACAATGAAGGAAAGTAAAATTATTTTTTACAACCTCGGCAGCTTTTTCTATTTCATCATCATAAGTTGCTCCTGTTGATATAATTAAATTTTTAAAATTGTTTTTTAATTCTTTTAAAAACTTAAATGAAGCACAATCATAACTGGCAACTTTAATAGTATTAAACCCAACATTTTTAAGGCTTCGAATGTCATTTCTTGAAAAACAAGTAACTGAAGGCTCAACATTTAATTTTTCGCAGAGTCTCACAAATTTTTCAAAGTCTTTTAGGCTTATTTCTAGTTTCTTCAATCTATTCAATTCTTTTTTATAAGGTCTTATAATCCTATGAACTTTATTGTTAATTTTAATTCCATTTTCAAACTCAGGTCTATATGATAAATTTTTAGTATAAATGGATTGTAACTTAATAGTGCTAGCTCCATTTTCAGCACATTTTTCAGTCATTTTTTTAATATTTTCAAACTTTCCCAAGTGGTTTTGACAAAGCTCAGCTATATAGTTAATTTTTTTCATATAATTTTATAAAGTTTTTATAAATAAATTTGTCAGTAAGTTCTACGGATTCTTTAGTTAACCCGCCAATATGGCGTGTGTAATAAAAATTTTGTTTTAATTTCATTAAAGGGCTTTTATCAAATAAATTTTCATTAGACAACACATCAGTAAAATAAGATATTTTTTTTTCTTTTATAGCACTTACCAAAGCTTTTTCATTAAAAATTTCCCCCCTAGATGTATTTATGATCCTACAGCCATGCTTAATTAGATTAATCTTCTTATTGTCCATAAAATTGTAGTTATTTTGTAAAGGTATATGAAGACTAATTATATCACACTCAGTAAGTAATTTTTTTAGTTGTTTTTTATCATGTTTTTTAATTTCGTAGACAATAATTTCTGCTCCAAGACTTTTTAAAATTTGAATTACCTTTTTGCCTATTCTTCCATTTCCAATTATTCCTACTTTTTTTTTATTAATTTCAATTCCTAACTTATTAATATTTTTTCTATTTAATTTATTTAGCTGATTGTATCTGACTGAGTACAAAAATAAATAAATAGTAAATTCTACAGTTGCGTTTACTTTTTTTAAAAAATTAAATTCATTTTTTAGGGAAAAAAGTTTAATTTTTTTTGATTTCAAAAATTTTTCATCTATGTGATTAAGACCAGTAGTTGGAGATAAAATATATCTTATTTTGGAGTTTACCTTGTATTTTAAAAATGATTTTGCTCTTAATAATACAATTTCATAATTATGAGCTTCCTTGTTGAAATTTTTTTCATTCAAGTCTTCAATTTTGCAATCAAACTTTTTTTGGATTTTAAGCTTTATCCAATCGCTGAAAATTGATTTATTTGGACAAATTAATTTCATTTATTTAATTGCATTTCTAAAATGTTAAAATCTTCAATAGTATCTATATTTGCTGCCTCTAGATTTTTAACAACAATTCCATAACATTTACTTGAAACTAATGTATTTTCTTTCATCATATTCAATACTCTAATTAAGTAAAATGAACCCGATCTGATATATACTTTTTTTAAATCTTGTCTGGGCATCATATTCTCTTTTTTATTTTTTAAAAAATTTTTAATGATATTTCCCTTGCTCATTGTTTTCATTCTTGCAGGGTGATTAGCCTCAACATCTTTTATAGAAATAACACTATTAATATGCTTATTATTTTTAATAATTTTTATAGCTTTTATAATCTTTTTTATATCTCTTATTGGACACGTAGGTTGTAATAATAAAATAAATTTATATATATATTTTTTTTTTTTTGAATTTTTTTTAATTCATACTTTATTACATCGATAGTCTCAACTTTGTCTCCTGATAATTTTTTTGGTCTATAACCATAGAAATCTAAATTATTTTTTTTTGTGAATTTTGTTATATTTGAATAATCAGAGCTAATTGCAATATCACAATAGTTTTCTAATCTTTTTGCGGTATCAATCGTGTATTGAATGATTTCTTTATTATTTAATTTAATAAAGTTTTTTAATTTTACTCCTTTTGAGCCTTTTCTTGCTGGAATTATACAAAGAATATCTTTCATTAGTTTAGTTTTCTAAAAGAAAATTAACATACCTTTGTGTATTTCCACCATCCGAATATCCAAAATATTCTTTAATAAAGTCTTGGTTATATTCAGTATATCTTTTTTTAAAATCTGCCTGCAAATACTTTTTAACTTCAGCTGAGAGTTCATCTTCATTATTAACCACTATTATTTCATTACTGAGATATCTTTTAAACAATAAAACATTTTCAATGCCTGAAATTTCTTTAAAGTTTGGTGTAATGCATGGTATTCCAAGTATTCTAGCCTCTATCAAGCTCAAAGAATTAATCCCTATCACAAGCTTACTTTCTCTCAAAACTTCTTCCATAGTACGTTCAGTTGAAATTATTTTAAGGTTATCAATTTTACAATCTAAACTTTTTTCTTTTTGTATTATTAAGTCTTCAATAAGCTTTTTCCAAATTTTTTCATATTTGATTTTAATAACGAATTCTTTATCTTTAAAATTTGCAGCTAGTTCTATAAAAATCTTATGAACATTATTAAAATATAACTTTAAATTTGGATCGTCAGTTTCTAAAAGATGTTTTGCACCTCTATTTATTAAAATATTACCAAGATCATATCTAAATGAACATAGGGTAATTTTACTTGGATCATCATTTCTTGAAGAGAATAAACGATCTATTCTAGGACACCCTAATTTAAAAACTTTTTTAGGATTTATTTTTCCTGACTCATCAATTATTTTTTTTGTATTATCATTATAAACAATAATTGATGAGTTTGTCTCAAATGACATTGGTTTTTTTTCCATAAGTTTAAGATTGGCTTCAAAAAGTAATGGGTCAATAGTATTTTCTTTGTGAAGGTATATCATTTTTTTATTAAGCATATGTGCACCTTTTTCAAAAGCCCTATCTTGTAGATACCATAATGAGGGTGTAATAATTGAATCAAATTTTATAAAAAAATTTAAGAATTTTAAGAAATAAAAAATAAACTTTGAATGTTCATTTAGGTATTCAGTAAAAAAAGATTTATCTTTATAGTCACCCCAAAAAGTTGAAGTCATTTTTTTTCTAATTACCTTTACAAACGGCTCAGTAATTAGAGATAGTTTTTCTTTTTCAAAATAAAGAAAAAGTAATTCATGCGATTTATCTAATTCTTTTAAATCGTTCCAAAATCTGGCTTTATTTAATACAAGTATTTTTTTTTTATAATTTTTTTTATTAGATATTTTTTTTAAATAAAAAATAAAACTGACCGCATATATAAAGGAAAAAATAATCGGAAAACTTCTTACCAAAAAATGATAAAATTTTTTTATATTAGAAATCATATGATGAAAATGAGATAAACCACAATTTAGTATCAGTCAATGAAAACCGCATAGATAGGGCTTTAATAACAATCTATCAACCCACTATAATCTTTATTTAAATAATTTATCGATATAATTACTATTAAAACATTATGGGCCAACACTATTTCTCTTTAAGAAAGTTATTTGGTTCAAAATACTTAATTTAAAATATTACTATTATATTGAATTAAAGAATTAAAATAAGTAAATAACTATAAAATGATTATCATCCGACTAGTAAGAGCTTTAATAAATATATTTGATATTTTTCAGCAACAAAAAATAATTAATTTTTTTAAAAAAAAAATTTCAATAAAAGAAAAAATTGAATTTTTTGATGTGGGTGCTCATTTTGGTGAAACAGTTAAATTATTTTATAAAAACTTTAAAATAAAAAAAATTCATTGTTTTGAAGCAAGTCCTATTAATTTTGATATTTTAAAAAAAAACATTAAAAGTAATGGTTTAAATAATATTTGTGATCTCAACAATTTTGGAGTTGGACATGAAAATTTTGATAGTTATATAAATCAAACAGAAGAGTCCTCTTCATCAACAATCAATGATTTTAACTTAAACTCAGCTTATTTGAAAAGAAAATTAAAAATTCTTAATATTAAAAAAAAAGATAATTTTTATAAAAAAATACCAATAAAAGTAAAAAGTTTAGACAATTATATCAAAGAAAAAAAAATAGAACGAATTGATATTTTAAAAATTGACACTGAAGGTTTTGAATTTAATGTTATAAGAGGTATTGAAGAGTATCATCACATTGTAAAATATATTTATTTTGAGCATCACTATGATGATATGATAATAAAAAACTATAAATTTAATGATATAAACAAAATACTTTTAAAATTTGGTTTTAAAAAAATTTATAAGTCTAAAATGTATTTTAGAAAGTCTTTTGAGTATATTTATGAGAATTCAATAATTTAAAAAATATTTTTAGATTTTAAAATCTTTTCTAATTCAATAATGAGTATAAGCCACCTGAGTATATGAAATTTATGGTAATATTGTTCCAAATAAAATTGCTATTAGCAGATTTTTTTTTATTATAATTATTGTAGGGTATTTATTGCCGTCTATCTGATCAATTATTTATTGATTAATTTTAAAGTGAGATATAAGTCTTAATTATGAATGATTTAACTCTAATAATACCAGCAAAATATGAGAGTGAGTCCTTACCTTTGTTTTTAGAGGAAATTAAAGAACTGACATGTAAAAAATTAGTTGTATTACAAGCAGATGATAAAACTACAATTAACTCAATTGAAACATTTAATGATGTAGAGATTTTTTATCAAAAAGAATTAGGATATGGAGCAGCTCTAATAGAGGGCATTAACTATGCATCAACTAATTATTTTTGTATAATTAATGCTGATGGTTCGATGAATCCTTCAGACCTTGGAAGGATGTTTTTGAGTATTAGTCAGAATAAGTTAGATTTTATTTTCGCAAGCAGATATGAGTCCCTTGGTGGAGGGAGTGATGATGATGATTTTGTTACATCTGTAGGAAACTTCTTTTTTACAAAACTTGGCAATATCTTTTTTTCTTTAAAAATAACAGATATTTTATTTACTTATGTTATGGGCAAAACTAAATCATTTAATGATTTAATGCTAACCTCTAAAGACTTTACAATTTGTGTTGAATTTCCAATTCAACTGAAAAGAAAACATTATAAATACTTAACCATTCCATCATACGAAAGAAATAGAATTGCTGGTAAAAAAAAAGTGAATGCTTTCAAGGATGGATTGTTAATTTTGATAAAGATGATAAAGATGTTTTTCATTAGATGAAAAAAAAAATTGCATTAATTTTTGGAATCACGGGTCAAGATGGAGCCTATTTAGCTGAATTTTTAATTAAAAAAGGATATCTTGTTCATGGTGTCAAAAGAAGATCTTCATCTTTAAATACCTCCAGAATTGACCATATTTATCAAGACCCACACGAAAAAAAAAGATTTTTTTTTTTACATTATGGGGATGTTACCGATGCGATATCAGTATCATCAATTATAAAAAGAATTAAACCAGATGAAATTTATAACTTGGCAGCACAGTCGCATGTTGCGGTTTCTTTTGAAGTTCCTGAATATACGGCTAATGCAGATGCAATTGGTCCATTAAGAATTCTAGAAGCCATAAAATTTCATGGTTTTGAAAAAATTACTAAATTTTATCAGGCTGGTACTTCAGAGATGTTTGGTAAAGTTAAAACAATTCCTCAGGATGAAAACACTCCATTTTACCCAAGAAGCCCATATGGTGTGGCTAAAGTTTATGCTCATTGGATAACTATTAATTATAGAGAAGCTTACAAAATTTTTGCAGCTAATGGAATTTTATTTAATCACGAAAGTCCAATAAGGGGTGAAACTTTTGTGACTAGAAAAATAGTAATAGCACTATGCAAAATTAAAAATAAATTACAAAAGAAATTATTTTTGGGAAATCTAGAAGCAAAGAGAGATTGGGGCCATGCAAGAGATTACGTTGAAGCAATGTGGAAAATTTTACAAAGTAAAAAACCTGATGATTATGTAATAGCAACTGGAAAACAATATTCTGTAAAAGAATTTGTGGACCTGGTATTAAAAGAGCTTAATATTAAAGCTAACTGGAAAGGAAAAGGAATTAACTTAAAGTGTTATGATCAAAAAGGAAATTGTATTATTGAATGTGATAAAGCATATTTCAGACCATTAGAAGTAGATACTTTATTGGGAGACTCAAGAAAAGCTAGGAAAGAATTAAATTGGAAGCCAAAAACTAGTGTTAAGAAACTAGTTAAAGAGATGGTTAGTGCCGAGTTAAAGTTTTTAAGCCTACATGATTAAACTAAGCTCTAAAATTTATGTAGCTGGACATAACGGTTTAGTTGGAAGCGCAATAGTTAGAGAATTAAAGAAAAAGGGTTACAAAAATATTATAACTGCAACTAAAAATAAACTTAATCTAACAGATCAAAATAAAGTATTAAAATTTTTGAAAAGTAAAAAACCTGATTTTATTTTTATTGCAGCCGCTAAAGTAGGAGGTATTTTAGCTAACAATAGATATAAAGCAGATTTTATTTATGAAAACATATCCATACAAACTAACTTAATTCATGGTGCCTATTTATGTGGAATAAAAGATTTAATATTTTTGGGTTCTAGCTGTGTTTATCCTAGAGACTGCAAACAACCAATAAAAGAAAGTTACCTTTTAACTGGAAAATTAGAAAGCACAAATGATGCTTATGCGATAGCAAAAATTGCTGGGATCAAAATGTGTGAAAGCTATAATGAACAATACAAAACAAATTATAAGTGTCTAATGCCAACAAACACTTTTGGACCTAATGATAATTATACTGATTTAGTGTCTCATTTTATTCCTTCATTAATAAAAAAAATTCATAAAATGAAAAAAATTAAGAATAATAAAATTATATTATGGGGGAGTGGCAAACCCAAAAGAGAATTAATTTATGTTGACGATATAGCCGATGCTTGTATTTTTTTTATGAAAAAAAAAATAAAACATTCAATTATTAATATTGGTTCTGGCAAAGATTATTCGATTGATCATTATGCAAAATTATTTGCAAAAATAATATTAAAAAATAAAAAAATTTATGTCAAATATGATAAATCTAAACCTGATGGAACCTTAAGAAAAGTTATGGACGTATCATTAGCTAAAAAATATGGATGGAGTGCAAAAAAGAATTTAAATGAAGCTATAGTGGATACATATAATTCCTTTTTAAAAGAAATCAAATTATGAAATTTTTAGTACTGTTTTTTGTAATTATCGATTATAGTTTTAATACCGATAGCCCCAAGAATTAACAGTAAAGGCTCTATCTCAGATCTATATCTTGGATTGCCCATGCCTATAGTTGGTATTAAGAGAACAAAAATCAAACTAATAATTAATAAAATATAAAGGTTAAGAGTTTTATTTTTAAAAATTGAGAGTATTCCAATTATTTGCACAAATCTCATCATAAATAAAAAAAATACACTCAAAGACCAAAAAAAATATTTTAATTCTGAAAAAGTTTTTATTATTAAAACATTAAGTTTTTCTGAAAAAGAATTACCCTCCAATAAAGAAAAATTTTTAAATTTAATATTAAAAGCTGGATATATTTCTACCAAAGAAGAGTGAAGTAACAATTTAGTATAAGAAAAAAACATTGATAGTATTGTTTTTTTTTTATCCATCTCATTAAAAAAATAAGTAACTCCTATATTCATTGCAATTTTATTTTTCTCAACTTTGTCGAAGTCGTTTTTAGAAATCTCTTGCTGGTATTTTTCGTCAAGATACTTGTGAACATCCATATCTCTAGACCCACAACCATACTTTTGGGATAAACAAGGGATCACCCATTTATTGAGATGTATCCCTGACTGTGTTGTGTATGCAAGATTTTCGTAAGCACTGTAATATCTAGCAAATTGAACTCCTACAGATAAAAAATAAGATAAAATTAGTACAGAAATTAATTGAAATTTTAATATATTTGAAAAATCTTGCTTTAAAACGAAATAAATTATTATTGGAAAAGATAAAATTATGCTTAACTGGAAAATAGGTCTTGTAAGCATCATTAAAAAAATAAACAGAGACATAAAATAAAAATATTTCTTATTCTTTGATAAAAAGAAACTTGTAAAATTGTACATAAATAAAGTTATTAAAAATATAAAAAAGCAATTTGGTAAAAAAACTGAAAATCTATAATTTATACTTAAATTAAATAATAGAGTTAAAAGGATTATCAGATTGTTCCCAAGTTTTAATTTCTCTAAAGTTTTTATTAGGTAAAAAAAACTTAAAAATCCTAAAAAAGACTGAGAGATTAATAAAGCAACAAGGTTATTATTACCAAAAATTTTAAATATAAATGAAATAAATAATGGATAAATTGGTAGCCTTTCGGGTGTGATATCAGTTGAAGAATTACCTAACCAATTTTGAGCAATAGAGATATATTTTGCACTTTCAAATGCTCCTTTATAATCTACAAAATCAGTAAAGATAACAACTAAACTAAAAATTAATGGATTAAGACATATTAAAATTTTTAAGTAATCAAATTTCTTTTGTTTGCTTTCAAATTCTAAAATGTAAGACATAAGCAATTATCGTTCTATATTTTTTGTAGCTATTCTGCAAAACATAATATGAAGTACCATGAATATTATTAATGACACAGATATTAAAAAACTTTATATGATAATTGAGCAAAAATAAAATAGGAATTATATAGTTTTTTATGTAATAAAAGAGGATTAATTTAAGATTATGTTAAATATAATTTGTGAAATCGCTAATGGATACTATGGAAATCTAGCAATATCAAAAAAATATATTGATATGGCTGTAAGAGCTAAATCAAATGCAGTTAAGTTTCAAATTGCTTATGCTGATGACATGCTTCATCAAAAAGATAAAATATTTCACATAATAAAAAATAATGAAATGAGTCTACCGAACTGGCAAAAAATAAGAAATTATGCAAAAAAAAAGAAAATAAGATTCTATCTAGATATAGATGGTGAAAAAGCTTACGATGTAGCTAAAAAACTCAATCCTGACGCTATAAAAATACATACAACATCTTTTTTTGATAAGAGATTGATGTCTAATTGTCTATCAACATTTAAAAAAATATATATTTCAATAAGCGGTATTCATGAAAATGAAGTGCATAATTTATATATGTACCTGAAATCTAAAAAAATTTTAGATAAAATAGTATTTTTATTTGGACATCAAAATGTGCCAACCAAAATTGAAAATACAAACTTATCAAGAATGATGTATTTCAAAAAAAAATATAAAAATTTAAATTTTGGTTTTATGGACCATATACGAGGTTCGTCTTCCTATAAGTACTCCCTATCTGTTTTTGCCTTGGGGCTTGGAATTAGTTGTTTTGAAAAACATTTAACTATTTCTAGAAAAAAAAAATTAATCGATTCTACTTCAGCACTAGAAGGGAACGAATTTAAAAATTACGTCAAAATATTATATGATCATCAAAAATCTTTAGGTAAATATAATAAAAAATTAACAAACAGTGAAATAATATATCGAAGTAATTCTTTAACAGTAATACACTCAAAGACTAAAATAAAAAAAAATCAAAAAATTACTTATAATAATATAACTCATAAAAGGCCTTTAAATTTATCAATTAAACATATAGTTAATCCCGATCAAGTTATAGGAAAAATTTCAAAATTAGAAATAGAGTTAAATCAACCAATAAAATTAAATCAATTAAGATGAGAAAACTTGTAGCTGCTTTAGCTTGTAGAAATACAAGTAATAGGCTTTATGGAAAACCCATGCAAAATCTTGATGATAGCAAGACAATACTTGAAGAGTTAGTAAACTCTATAAAAACACATAAAATAGTTAAAAAAATATGTTTAGGTATCGCTGAAGGACCATCGAATTATTCATTTAAACAATATGCTATTAGAAATAATTTAAATTACATATTTGGAGATGAATTAGATGTTTTAAGTAGACTAGTTAAATGTGGAAAACATTCTAAAGCTACAGATATATTACGAATAACAACTGAAAATCCATTTGTGTATCTAAATAATATAGAAACGGCTTGGAAAATTCATAAAAAAGAAAATAATGATTTGACGGCAACGGATGGAGGACCTTTAGGTACGCATTTTGAAATTTTTAAATTAGAGACTCTCAAAATTTCTCATAAAAAAGGTTTAAAAAAACATAGAAGCGAACACTGCGATTCTTACGTAATGGATAATCTTAAAAAATTTAAGGTGCAAATTATAGAGTTACCTAAAAATCTTCTTAAGTCGGAATATAGATTAACTGTGGATAATCCAGAAGATTTAATATTATGCAGAAATATTTATAAAAAATTTAAAAAACAGTCTCCAAATATTCCTTTGAAAAAAATTGTTGACTATTTGGATAAAAATCCAAAAATAGCCAATATCAATATACAATATCCAAGGATGACAAGAATCTGGCCAAAATCATTGTATCTTTAATTCTAAAAAACATTTTATTTGATTTAGTATTACTTAAACTTTATTATTATATTAGTTTATTAAAATTTTAAGCTTTAAATTATCATTAATCGTTTTTATTTAGGTATTAAAAAAAATATTACGTGCATTTTTCTAAAAAAAAATTTGATCAAGATGGCTATTGTGTATTCAATTTTGATAAAAAATTGATCTTAAATACTAAAAAAAAAATTCTTCATTTTATTTCTTCCACTCTAAATGAAAAATATAATATTAAAAAAGTTACAGAAAAAAAAATTATTAATTTTTATAATACTAAATACAAGACTGATATTATTAGTGCATTAGGTCATGCAGGCTTCTTTCCAGAACTATACTCATTTGCAAATCAAAAAAAAATTATCAAAACAGTCAATAAAGCAGGTTTAAAATTTCCTGTAGTTGGTTTTAATAATATAGGTGGTAGAGGTGGATTGCCATTTTTATACTCTTTCCCTAATGATAAAAAAAGATATTACAAAGCCCATCAAGATTTTTTTTATTTACCTTATTCTATGAATAGCATAACTCTATGGGTACCTTTACAAAATACTACTAAAAAAAATGGAGCACTAAAAGTAATACCAAAAAGCCATAAAAATTATAACCTTCTGAGTCATTCTGCCAAAGATGTAAAAAATAATAAATTAGATAAATATTTTGCTAAAAGTGACTTTAAGACAGTAAATGTTAAATTAGGCCAAGCATTAATTTTTAGTAGTTATTTGGTGCATAAAAGTGGAAGTAATAATTCTAATGAAGTCAGAATGTCATTTAATGTAAGATTTAATGATCTATTAAATAAAGAATATATAAACAGAGGTTTGTCCTTTGATAAATTTCCTGATAAAAATTAAATAATTTATAAGAATGAAAAATATTTTAATAATTGCAGCTCATCCAGATGATGAAATATTAGGTTGTGGAGGATTAATTGCCAAAAATATTAGAAAAAAAAATAAATTAAGAGTTATTTTTTTAGCTGAAGGTATAACAGCAAGATATTCAAAAGATGAAATAAATCATCCGAAAGTTATAAAAAAGTCTAATCAGAGAAATAAGAATGCTATATTGGCCTTGAAAGAGCTTGGTATAAAAAAAAGTGAAATTTTTTTAAGCACTAATCCATGTTGTAGATTAGATAATTTTAATCAACTAGAGATTATAAAAACTATTGAAAAGCATATTAAAGACTTTAAGCCGAACGAGATATTTACTCATTGGCATAGTGATACAAATATTGATCATAGAATTGTATATGAGGCAACAATAACAGCATCAAGACCTGTGTATAATTTTAATATTGATTTAATTGCTTCTTACGAAGTTTTATCAAGTACAGAATGGAATTTTAGGGAATCTTTCAATCCTAATTATTTTGTAGATATATCAGAATTTATTGACAGTAAAATTAAAGCAATCAAATTATATAAGGATGAATTAAAATCTTATCCACATTCAAGATCAATTAAATCAATTAAATCTTTATCAAATTATAGAGGCGTTCAATCAGGATATAAAAATGCAGAAGCTTTTAATATTATAAGAATATTAAAATAATATTTAATTCATGACTAATCATGTTTTTTTTAGAGTTGATGGAGGGGCGGTAGATGGCCTTGGACATATAAAAAGATGCATAACATTGTCTAAAATCCTAAAAAAAAAATCTAAATTTTATGAACCAGTATTTATTGTAAATAAAAATAACCAAGTTAGTAAAAATATTTTGCATAATAATAATTGCACTTACCTTGAAGTAAACGGAAGAATTAATACTAAAAAAGAAATTTTAGAGCTTATTAAAATTTTATCATTCGAATCGTCAAAAATATTAATTATTGACTCAAAACGAATTAAAAAAAAATATGTAACTATCCTTAAAAAATATACTAAAATAATTATTTTTGAAGATGAAAAAAAATATAATGCAAATCCAAATTTATTAATTAATAATAATATTTGGGCAAAGAAATTTTATAAAAACTCTTCGAAGAAATTATTAGGCTTAAAATTTAATACAATATCAAAAAATTTTTTCAAAGAAGGTGCATTTGATGTAAAAAGTAAAAAAATTCTTATTTCTTTAGGTGGTGAGGATCCAGACAATATTTCTCTTAAAATACTTTCAATAATTTTTAAATTAATACCTAACTTAAAAATTATAGTCATACTCGGACATTCACACCCAGATAAAAAATCATTAATTAAATTTTGTAAAAATAACGCTATTGATTCAAAAATAGTGAATAGTCCAGAAGATATTAGTGTATACTTAAATAGGTTAAGATTTGTAATTTCAGCGGGAGGCTTAAGTGCGTATGAATTTGCATCAGCAGGAATTCCTCAATTAATTACTGTTTTAGATAAACATCAAAAAAAAATGGCAAATATGATTGAAAACAATAATTGTGGTAAAATTTTAACACATAGTGATAAGTTTTTTGAAAAAAAAATATGTCATAAATTTATTAATTTTTATAATAATCAAAGTGAACTTATAAGACTAAATAAAAATGCTAAAAAATTGATTAAAAATAGTGGTTGTGAGTCAATAGTTTATAATATACTAAAAATTAAATAATTATATTTATGGAAACTAATCAAACAAAAGTATGGACAAGCGATTTTGGAAAAGAATATACATCAAGGAATATTTATAAAAGTCTTGACGATCATAATCTTTCTTACTTAGACTTTTATGGTAAAAACAAAGATGATCTTAATAAAGAAATTTTATCAACTTTACCCAAAAATTTAAAAATTTTAGAAGTTGGTTCTAATGTGGGTTATCAATTAGCTTCATTACAAAGATTTGGATTTTCTAATCTTTATGGAATTGAAATACAAAGAGAATGTGTTGATGAAGCAAAAAAATTATGGAAAGGTATAGATATTATTAAAGCTTCTGGTTTTGACATACCTTTTAGAGATAATTTTTTTGATTTAGTTTTTACAAACAATGTATTAATCCACATTTCTCCCAATGATATACAAATTGTTTTAAGTGAAATGCATAGAGTATCTTCAAAATATATATATGGTTTTGAATATTACAGTGAAAAATATGAGAGTGTTGAATATAGAAACAATGCAGATTTATTATGGAAAACAGATTTTTCAAATCTTTTTTTAAAAAAGTTTCCAAATTTAAAAAGTATCTTTAGTAAAAAATATTCATGTCTTAATTTTAAAGGTAATACTGACAAAGCATATATCCTAGAAAAATAGCAATGTTTTTGTCTGCGCACCAACCTACCTATTTACCTTGGTTGGGACTTTTTCATAAAATATCTGTAGCAGATTTATTCGTAGTTTATGATGATGTGGAGTACTCTCGATACGGATGGTATAATAGAAACTATATTCTTTCTAAAAATGGTCCTATACTTCTTGTGGTCCCAGTTATAAGGCAGTTTTCAGACCACCTACTACACAATCAAGTTAAAATTGATAATTCACAAAACTGGTCAAAAAAACACATTAAATCTATAGAGCTATGTTATTCTAAATCACCTTACTTTAATGAATATATAGATTTGTTTGTTGATGTTTTTACAAAAAAATATGAATATTTATTTGAATTGAATATTTCATTATTAGAATTATTTTTAAAAGAGTTTAGTATAAAGACTAAAATTAAATATGCTTCTGAATATAATTTAGAATATAAAAAATCTGATAGAGCCATGGATTTAGCAATTAAAACAAAATCTACTCATATTCTATTTGGAGAATTAGGGGCTAATTATGCTGAAATTGATAAATTTGAACAAAATCAAATTAAAGTTGTGTTTCAAAAATATAATCATCCTATTTATAAACAGTTTAATTCAAATCAATTTTTTGATAAGTTAAGTTCAATAGACTTATTATTTAATTATGGCAAAGAAAGTAAAAAAATTTTACTATCTAACAACTTAATAAAAAATGAATATTTAAATCTTAGATGACTTCTTTCAATATAGATAACAGAAAAATTGGATATAACGAACCAGCTTTCATCATTGCAGAAGTTGGAGCAAATCATAATGGAGATATTAACCTAGCATTGGAGCACATCACTGCTGCAAAAAAATGTGGTGCAGACTGTGTAAAATTTCAAACATATACGCCTAGTGAGTGTTTATCAGAGGACAAGGATTTTGAATATTTTTCTAAAGGAAAAAAAATTACAGAAAGTGAATTTGAATTATTAAAAAGACTTGCATTAAAGGAGAGTGATTGGATTAAAATAAAAGAACATTGTAAAAAAGAAAATATAATTTTTATGACCACAATCCAGGATGAGGTAGATTTAGATTTAATGATGAAATTTGGCCTTTCATCAATCAAAAAAGGTTCAGATGACTTTAATTATCTGCCTAATTTAATAAATGTAGCAAAAACTGGTTTACCACTAATCTTATCAAAAGGTATGGCAACAGAAGAAGAGGTGGATAATGTTATTAAAACGTTACTGCCAATAAATAATAAACTATCTATTATGCATTGTGTGTCTGTCTATCCCGCTAAGTCAGAATTATTAAATTTGAATCAAATTTTAACTCTTAAAAAAAAATATCCAGAGATAATTTGGGGATATTCGGATCACAGTATAGGTAATTTAGCGTGTACAATTGCTGTTGCCATAGGTGCGAAAGTAATAGAAAAACACTTTACTTTAGATAAAAATCTTGATGGACCTGATCATTGGTTTTCATCTAACCCTGACGAATTAAAACAATTAGTTAGTGACATTAGAAAAACAGAGGCATCAATGGGTTCAGGTAAGATTGAAATCTCAGAAGATGAAAAAAAAAGCAGAGATATTATGAGAAGAAAAATAATAGCAAGTAAAGATATAAAAAAAGGAGAAATTCTCTCACTTGATAATGTAAGCTTTAAAAGATCTTCATTGGGTATCGAAGTTGGTGAGTGGAGTAGAGTGCAAGGTAAAAAAGTTAATCAAGAGATAAAGATTAATTCTGGCATAACTGAAGATAAAATAATTCTTAATTAAATAAATTCTTAATAATGAGTAATAAAAAAATTTGGTATGAAAGTATTAGTGATTTAGTCATTGAAGAAGGTAAGGTAAAAAATTTTAATTATCCAATAAGCCCTGGTGAAACTATAGAGTTCAGAAATTCTTTAGCCATAAGATTAGTAAATCTATTTAAGGAGTTAAAAAAAAATAAAAATACTTATATTGATGAGTGCACAGCATCTTTGTTTACTTTAACTTACGAAATTGTTAATGTTTATTATACATTGTTACTTAAAAAAAAATTAGAACAAGATAATTATAAAATTATTCCTGATAAAAAATCACGATTATTGAAAAATATCCTAGCTGATAAAAAGTTAGAATATCCAAGAAATTTACAAATGATTATTAAAGGTAGAGGGAGAACAAAAAAAAGATATTTTTTGATTAGATTTTTAAAACATATGTTAACTCAAAAGTATATAAAAAAGAGCTATATTAGACCTGTCAACCTTAAAACAGATATTGTCTGTATTGGAGATAATCCAATTATTGAAAATCATGCAAAATTTGAAAAAAAAAAAGTATATTACGTTAGGGTTAATCAATGGTTTCAAAAACTAGGGCAACCTAACGGTACAAATAGTGATCTTAATTTAGTATCTGAAAATATATTAAAAATCATATTTGATGAATTTGATAAAAATGAAATTAACTTAAGTGAAAATTTAAAATTATACTTTAAAGAAATTGTAAATTTATTGCTCTTGAAATTAAGCATATATAAAAAGTCGATTCTTGATACTGAAATAGGACTCCCAAAAAATCTGTGGACCCCATCAGGAGGAGGAATTTTTTCAAATATTTTTAGACAAGTATGTAAGTCAAATGGATCAAAAGTTGTGGGTCATGCACATGGATCTGGCACAGGTTATTTTTCTGATAATGGGAGAATATTATCAGTTTTAGAATATCAAAGTTGTACAGATTATTATGTATTTACAAAAAAAAATATAAAGGAATATAAAAAACACCCTAGAGAAGATCTAATTATAGATGGAAAATTACCTAATTTATTAAGTGTAGAGGGAACAACTTACTGGTCAAGTGATAAGCTAACAAGTTTGCAAAAAATTTTTAATATTAAAAATAAAGAAAAATATATATTGTATATTCCATCATTATTTATTTATGATCATTTTTTTGATGGAAAACTCGTAGATGCCCATCACACTTATGATTGGCTTCTTAAATTATCAAATTTTTTTAATAAAAATAACTTAAATTTCAAAGTCAAACTACACCCTGACAAAAAAGCTCCAGAGAAATATATTAAATATTATAAAGATAATATAAGTAAGGAAAATCTCGCAAAATCAATAGAAAATTCATATTTAATAATAACTGATCAACCTTCGTCATCATCATTTGCAGCATCAGTTGTGTCTGACAAACCTATAATTTTTATAAATCATAAAGTTCACGACTTCACTGATCATGGGTGGTTACTCCTAAAAAAAAGATGTACTATTTTAGAAACAAAATTTACAAAAAAAGGTATTAATCTTAATTGGGAATTATTAATGCAATCAATTAAAGACCCCAAGGAGAGTTTTAGTCAAGATTTTAAATATACGTATTTTGAAAATTCTCCTAAACAAAATGATAAAGATTATTTGTAATCATCTGATGCCTTTTTAATTTCTTTATTGATGTTTGGTAATTGTATATTAAATTTTTTTACAAATTTATTACAATTCATGTACATATAATTTGATCTTTTAATATTTAAAAAATTATTAACTTTTACGCTTTCAAAATTAATACCTTTTTTTATATCTAAATTTTTGTAAAATTTTAAAGCTAAGTTTTTTTTAGAAATATAGCCTTCACTCCCAACGTTATATAGTCCAAATATTTTTTTATTTACAACTTTTGTAATGATCTTTGATAGAGTAGTTATTGTTAAGCCTGAAATGAATTGGTCCTCAAACAAAAAAAATTTTTCTTTATTTTTCATTTTTAAAAACAACCAATCTGTAAATGTACCTTTCCCTCTAAAACTTTTACCAAAGAAATTTATTCTTAAGCTTAAAAAATTAAATTTATTTATCAATTTATCAGATTTAATTTTAGTTTTCGTGTAGTAATTACTATTAAAAGAAATATTGTTTTCTGTATTTTTTTTAATATTCTTATTATTATAAAGTTGATCTGTAGAAAAATTTATAAAATAAAACTTTTTAGTTTGATTTAATAACAATATATTTTTTACAAGCTTGTAATTTATATCATTAGTAATTTTTTTGTTTTTTTCAGCAAATTCAATATTTGTGATTGCACAACAGTTAATAACTATATCAATTTCTTTATTAAAAATTTTTTCTAAATTTTTCTTAATTGTTAAATCATTTAACCTTTTCTTTAAACCGGTATGATAAACTTCATGTTTTTTTCTAAGTTCGCTGTATAAGCAATGACCAAGAATTCCTGATGATCCTATAATAAGTATTTTCATGGTATTATCTTATAGATTTTATATTAATCATAATCTAAAAGATTTATATGAAAAATTATCAAAGAATACTAATCACAGGTGGTACAGGAAGTTTTGGTAAAGCATTTATTGCACTTTTATTAAAGCAAACAAATATTAAAAAAATAAAAAGATTAGTTATTTATAGCAGAGATGAATATAAACAAGAGCAGCTTTCTAAAATATATCCGATAAAAAAATACCCTTTTATGAGGTTTTTTATTGGTGATGTGAGAGATAAAGATCGTCTTAATAGGGCAATGGAAAATATAGAATTAGTTATTCATGCTGCGGCACTCAAGCAGGTGCCGGCTGCAGAATATAACCCATATGAATTTATTAAAACTAACATAATAGGGGCTCAAAATGTAATTGATGCCTCATTTAATAATAACGTTTCAAATGTAATTGCATTGTCAACAGATAAAGCTTCGTCACCTATAAATTTATATGGAGCGACTAAACTTTGTTCAGATAAATTATTTACTTCTGCGCAAAATATTAAAGGTTTTAAAAAAATTAAGTTTTCAGTAATAAGGTATGGAAATGTATTTGGAAGCAGGGGGTCAGTAGTGCCACTATTTATTAATCAAATTAAAAATAAAGTTCCAATAACTGTTACAGATCCAGAAATGACAAGATTTAATATTTCATTAAAAGAAGCGACACTTTATGTGTTGAAAAAAATTAACAGTAACAAAGGAGGAGAAATCTTTGTTCCAAAACTTTATAGTTATAAGATTGAAGATGTGGTTAAAGCTTTGGGTAAAAATGTAAAGTTTGAAATTATTGGTGTAAGACATGGTGAAAAACGTCATGAAGAAATGATTTCAAAATATGAAAATGATAAAACTTTAGAAAGTAAAAGTGATTATGTTATACTTAATAGTAGTAAAAATAACTATAAAGGTTTTAAAGCTTACAAATTAGTTAAAAAAGGTTTTTCTTATAATAGTTTTAAAAATAGTAAATACTTAACTGTTTCTCAAATAAAAAGATTAATTGAAAAGGAAAAAGTTAATTTTGAACCTCAATAAGTTTTTGAAAATTCTAAATTATAGTAAGTCAGATTTTCAATTAATTGAAAGTAATATTCATCTAGATGAGGTATTAAATCCACAGGAAATTTTGTGATTTTAGAATCATTGAAAAAACTACTAAAAAATAATTTAATTTAGATAATAAAATGGACCTAGTAAAAAAAATTTTTTTCTTTTTTAATTTTTCAAGTAAATTGAAAACTTTATTTTTTATTGTATCTAATTTCATTTTATCTTTGCTTGAAATAGTAGGTTTGTCAATGCTAATTCCTCTATTAGCTGTATTGTTTCAAACTGAACAAGTCATTTCAAACAATATTTTAAAAGATTTTTCATTAGTTGTTTCGAATAATTTTTCGATAGCCATAATTATTTTTTTAATATTTTTAATTTACTTATTTAAATCATTTTTTTATTTATTTTTAATAAATTGGAAATTAAAATTTATTAATAATATTTCTATTTTGATCTCTAAAAAACTTTTAAAAAGATATATGAATGGTGATCAAGAATATTTTTATAAAAAAAATTCAGGGGAATTATTAAGAAAT
>MDSY01032125.1_pt1 | contig 22831 bp, 20 predicted proteins | sample 811131 | NCBI WGS metagenome assembly MDSY01 (sample SAMN05326643, study PRJNA326480) | marine metagenome | isolation source: seawater | place: Atlantic Ocean: South West | collected 2010 | reverse complement strand
GTCAATGACTGCAGATGTTCTAAATGTTCGAAAGAAGAGCACCAAATGAACAGAAGAACAGAGTTCATCATCATACCTTAACGATTTTGCCAAGCATATGAATGCTACGCTTAAAAACTCACTTTGCGTTTTTGATTTGGAGACCACAGGACTCCAAGTTACAAAAGACCGCATTGTTCAAATTGCTGCACTAAAAATTTATCCTGATGGAAATCAAGAAGAGCTTAATCTCGTTGTAAATCCAGAGATGGAAATCCCCCAAGAGGTTATAGATATCCATGGTATAACAAATGAAAAAGCCCTCAAAGCTCCTACTTTTGGTGAGCTCGCAGAAGAAATAAAATCTTTTTTTGGTGATGCTGATTTAGCCGGTTATAACTCCAATAAATTTGACATACCTGTTTTAGCAGAAGAATTCTTACGCGTTGGCGTAGAGTTTGATCTTACCCAAAGAGACTTTATTGATGTCCAAAATATCTTCCATAAAATGGAACAAAGGACACTAGTCGCGGCGTATAAATTTTATTGTCAAAAAGACCTAGAAAATGCTCATGATGCCATGCAGGACACAATAGCTACATGGGAAGTACTCGAGAAACAAATTGAAAAATACCACCTTAAATCAGACGTAAAATCTTTAGCAGAGCTGTCCAGAGCAGGAAATCATAAGGTTTTAGATATGGCTGGACGAATTGCTATTAATGACAAAGGAGAAGTTATTTACAATTTTGGTAAACACAAGAGCAAAACTATTGAAGCAGTGGCCAAGACAGAGCCAGGATATTATGGATGGATGCTCGAAGCTGATTTTCCTTTGTACACGAAATCCGTACTTCGCAAGGCAATGGAGGAAATCAAAGAAAAAAGAAGGGTTCGAGAATCTCGCAGTATCGATGATAAACTTAGTGCGCTTCAAAAGAAATTTAACAAATGAAAATTATTTGTATCGGAAGGAATTATGCTGAGCATGCCAAAGAAATGAATGCTCCTCTTCCCTCCGCTCCTATTTTCTTTATGAAACCCGAAACAGCGCTCTTAAGAACTAGAGACTTCTTCTATCCAAAGTTTACCAATAATTTACACCACGAATGCGAAATCGTCCTAAAAATTGATAAAGTCGGTAAAAATATCGACGAGAAATTCGCAAGTACCTATTACTCCTCATGTTCTTTAGGTATCGATTTTACAGCGCGAGACCTTCAACAAAATTGCAAAGAAAAAGGGCTTCCTTGGGAAATAGCCAAAAGCTTTGACCAAAGTGCACCCTTATCTAAAACTTGGATTCCACTAAAAGATACAACACAAGAAATCACTTTCCAATTAGAAAAAAATGGAAACGTCGTTCAACAAGGGTCCAGCCTAAATATGATTTTCTCATTTGATCAAATCATCTCGTATATTTCTAAATTCATCACCCTCAAAAAAGGAGACCTTATCTTTACAGGAACTCCCTCAGGCGTTGGTGAAGTAAAAATTGGAGACCATTTAAAATGCACGTTAATGGGAGAGGATGTTTTGAGTTTCAATATTAGATAAACCTAAAGCTTTATCAGCTTTATCGTTCCATATCCACCAGAAATCCTAATGTAATAGACTCCTGGGTTTAAGAAAGCCATATGTAGTATGTTTGTTTTTTGACCTAAGCGAAAAGTTCGGATATGTTCACCTGAAACCTTATAAAGTTCTGCTGTAACTTCGCCTAGAATCTCCATTAATTCGATTCTAAGTTCATTTTTAAAAGGATTGGGCCAAACAGAGATGAATGAATCCTTATCTAAAGTAGTGAGCGCAGCACTATTATTCGGGTCATTTTCAAGGTAGAACAACCCTCCTAGATCTTGACCTACAAATAGATCTAACTCTCCATCATTATCTATATTAGAAAGAGCAAAGGAGCTGTAACCACCAACATTCAATCCTAAATAATCGTCTACAAAGCTTTCAAATTCTTGACCATCTCCTATGTTTCCATCAATACCCTTAGCCAAATAAGAAGAGCCATCCACAGCACCAATCAACGCATAGGTAGTATCATTTTGGCGAAAAAAACAAGGTGTTGAATATCCATTTGGTGTTGATTCCGCCACGTCAACTCCACCCAATAAATTAGTTACAAACTCAAATAATGGATTCGAAAATGAACCCACATTTTTATAATAAATGAGCTCTCCTGTTTTAATACCAATTATAATATCAAGAAGCCCGTCCTTGTTTAGGTCAAACAACTGAGGAGCTGCGTACAATCCGTTTTGAATAATCGCACCATTGGCATCCTCTAAATTCACTATTGGCGAAGCATAAGAAAGCATACTTCCCGTTGAATTGTTCTCAAAATAAGAAAGTGTTCCATCCTCTAATCCCAAAATCATATCATTTTTTTGGTCCCCATTCAGATCACCAAATGCGGGATACATGCGCAAACCAACGTCGAGCGCAGAAAGGTTCTGAAAATCACGGTCAATAAGCGTAAATTGGGGAGAACTAGAAGATCCCGTGTTCTTGTAATAAGCAATTCGGCTTTCTTTATTTAAAACAGCTTTATAGGCAAAGATATTACCAACAATTAGATCCGTCAGGCCATCTCCATCAACATCCGCCAGTACAGGAATCGATCCAGAACCATGATCCATCATGTCACCCTGAAGAAATTCCTTTGTCTCAAAAACAAAATTGGATATTTGGTTGGTACCTGTGTTTCTATAAAAGTGAACACTTTTTTCATTTTCAGAAATATTTTTAGCGTTGGGCGCAACAATAAGATCCTTGACTCCGTCAAAATCAACATCCAAATTGAATGCAGCGGGAAACAATTGCATACTCGCAGGAATACTATTAGACGGAAATAAAGGGTCTGTAGAGACCATTGCCGAATTTTCGTTGACACCTAATCCCCCATTGATCATTAAATTTAAATTAGGAAATGCCACATCTCCCAATACCAAATCCATAACACCAGAACCATCAATATCCAATGCGAGTATTGTTGATCCCGAATGCGCTTTATCAGTACCTGCTTTCTTTTCCTCAACTAAAGGAAATTCGGGATTAGATACATTTCCTGTCGTACAGGGAGAAGTATCGTCGTTTAAATAAACAGAATTGGTACTTACATCTTCACGAAAAGTACCCCAGCACTCATTCTTCAATTCAAATTCCAAAGAGTCTGCATGACCATATAAATCCATACTTTGGTTTTGATGATACCTTAAGTACTCTCCCCCAATATGAAAAGTCAATATGTCAATATCTCCGTCGCCATCCACATCAACAATTGCAGGAATATCGCTTGAGCTTACATAAAGACTTAAGGATGTGCCCCAGTTATCGGAATAAAGGATTTCCTTGGCAACCTCCCAAGAAAGTCCGTTGGAAATATCGCCAGTATTTCGGTAAACCTTGAGGCCACCTATTCCATACGCGAATAAATCCTTCCGCCCATCGCCATCATAATCAATGGCAAACAAACGATAACGTAATTCTTCAGGAAACCATTGCGCCCCATCATAATCAAAATCATAAAAAGGTCCAGTAACTCCCACTTTATGCTCAAATATCTTAAGCTGATTGCTACTTCTATCAAAAACAAGTAAATCTAAGTCCCCATCAAAATCATAATCTATACTCGAAAACTGAGGGTAATTTAAGCCCCCTGCCCAAGGCATTGAAAGAGGAATATTATTGCTTAAGACTTGTATCGAATCCGAAAATGAAAATTGAAACTGCCCAGAAACAAAAATTGGCAGAGAGAAAAGAAAAAAAATCAAATATTTCATAGCGGAGACAGTTCTTCAAATATAAGGTAAAACAAAAGTCTATCCAATTAAAGAATGACACATTAATGACCTAAATAAGATTGCAAGTCTATACTGCAATGACTATTTTTGAAATCTAAACAACATACGCTAGGACGTCTTTCAATGAAAAAAAATCAAATTATACTTTTTGCTATTCTTATAGCAATCACGGGTGTATTATACACAATTGTGCTGGCCAACCAAAAAGAAGAGATCAAAGAAAAAAAGGGTGCCGAAACCCGAAAATATATTTCGGTACGCCTAATTGAAAATCAAGAACGGTCCTTAAAGATAAGCTCATATGGACAAATCATTCCGTTTACAGAGCTTGATATTGCGTTTGAAATATCAGGACGATTACAAACCGGAGATTTATTAATGAAGCCGGGTATGAAGTTTGCTAAAAACGACCTTTTATATAAGGTTAGTTCTGAGGAAATGTTTTATAATTTAAATGCACGAAAAGAACAGCTATCGCGGCTAGTCATAGGAATACTGCCTGATATATCTATTGATTTTAATGAGGATTACGACAAATGGAGTGCCTTTCTAGAAAACATTAAACCGAGTGGTTTTTTACCCAATTTACCGACGTTATCGTCTGAGAAAGAAGCTCTCTTCATAAGCTCTAAAGGGATTTATGCTGAGTATTGGACCATCAAAGGTATGGAAGAACGGATTTCTAAATACATTTACTTGGCACCATTTAGTGGAGCTGTCAGTGCCGTATATACGGAGCCTGGTGCAATTATAAATCCTGGAGGCAGAATAGCTAAAGTGTTCAATCAAGAAAAAATGGAGGTTCGATTACCCATACCCATTGACTTCATTGATAAATTTGAGAAAACAGGCGGCGTTGCCTTTCACGATGCAAATGGATTACAAATAGCAAAAGGAAAGCTTCTGAGGACCTCTAGCGAAATAAATATGAATACTCAATCTGTCGATGCCTATTATTCTATAACGCCGAATAAAGGAGTATCCTTTCTCTCAGGACAATATGTCACCGCAAGTATTGACAATCTCATATCAGAATCAGTTGCTGTCGTTCCTGCATCTGCCGTAAAAGAAAACGAGGTTTACTTACTCAATCAAAATGTACTCAAAAGAAAGTCTGTTAAAATAATTAGCCAAAAACAAGATTCGTTATTTGTTGAAGGACTTAAAAACAATGACACATTAGTTGTTGAATTTTTAACTCCTTCCAAAACGATTAAAAAATACATCGGAATTCTTCAGCAAAAATGAGAAAGTTAATCACCTTTTTTGTAAACCGCCCAGTATGGGGAAATGCATTTATTGCCGTCATTATAATTTTCGGAATATTCTCATTGCTTCAAACCAAAAAATCTTTTTTTCCAGAATTAGAGCCTCAAACGATTATAGCGTCGGTATTTTACCCCGGAGCATCTCCAAAAGAGATGGAAGAAGGCGTAACCATTAAAATTGAACAATCCATTAAGGGACTTGCTGCTATTGAAGAAATAAATGCGACCTCTTCGGAAAATATTTCATCTGTAAAAATAAAAGCCTATCAAGACGCTAATATGGACCAGCTCCTCAGTGATGTTGAAAATGCGATCAATTCTATTAACTCCTTTCCTGCTGGTGCTGAAAAACCAATTTTAAACAAAATCACCTCAGGTGGAATGGGTAGTGTTGTCGCTTTTATTGGCATATCGGCAAAAGACAAAAGAATTTCAGACATTGAACTTATAGACTTGGCTACTAAGGTTGAACAAGATCTACTCAGCACAAAAAATATCACTGAAATTGTAAAAATGGGATTTCCTACAAAAGAAATTTCAATCAATATTCGTGAGAACGACCTCGTACGCTACAACACCTCTTTTCAAGAGGTTTCAATTGCGATTTCATCTCAAAACTTAAATATTACGACAGGACAAATAAGAGGGGAATCTCAAGAGATGAATATTCGGTCCAATAATAGAGTACTTACTGAGAATGAAATTTCCGAAATTGTACTCAGGGCATTGCCCTCAGGGGAAAAAGTAAAAATTGGAGATGTAGCAGATGTAATACTTGGGTATTCAGAAAACTCTCAAAAATCAGCGTTCAATGGTCTGCCAGCGGTATCTTTCCAAATTGAAAAATCACCCTCTCAAGACATCGAGAAAATATCCTCTGCCCTCCATGCTTATCAAGATCGTTTCAACGAAGAAAATCCAGAATTTCAATTTGACATTTACTTCGAATTTAATGAGCTTCTTGAAGGACGAATTGATTTGCTAACAAAAAATGGCCTAACAGGTCTAGTTTTAGTACTTGTATTTCTTGGCATGTTCCTGAATATTAAGCTTTCAAGTTGGGTGGCATTCGGAATACCGTTCTCATTCTTAGGTATGTTTATTTTAGGAACTTTCTATGGGATTACTATAAACATGATTTCTCTATTTGGAATGATCCTAGTTGTTGGGATACTAGTTGATGATGGCATTGTCATTGCTGAAAATATTTATGCGCATTTTGAAAAGGGTAAAAGTGCTAAACAAGCCGCGATCGATGGCACGATGGAGGTACTACCCTCCGTATGCTCCTCCGTGATTACAACCATTGTTGCATTTTCAGTACTCTTTTTTATTGAAGGCTTAGAAATGATGCGGGAAATGGCATTCGTTGTCATAGCATGCCTAATTTTCTCAATTCTAGAAGGAATTATTACACTGCCCTCTCACCTCTCGAAAAAATCAGTTTTAGAGGAATCTAAAGAAAAACCTTTTAGTTTTGGCATGGGTGTTTTTTTAATGTGTATTGGTATAGCTTTATTTGTACTAGCCTATTTTGTTTTTCCATTAAAGCCATCCTGGGATTTAATATTGTTTCCAATAGCCCTATCCCTATTTGGCCTGTTTATATTGTTCGCTGGTTTTTCCAAATCACCAATTGAAGCAAAAGTAAGAAGCACGGCAGATTCCTTTATAAAATGGATTAGAGACCATCTTTTTAAACAAACCGTTTCTCTTCTTGTCGGGAAAACTAAAAGCTGGTACCGATTTACGTTCTTCATTCCGCTATTCTTTACCGTATTTGTCATTTCCATGTTGGTCAATGGCACCTTATCTTCAACGTTCTTTCCAAATATTCAGCCCGACTTTTTTACCATTGAAGTAGCCTATACTCCTGGCACAAACGAAAAAGAGACAGAAAAATTCATCGAGCAAGCCACACTGATTCTACTCGAAGAAAATAACAGAATAAAAAAGCAATCAGGAGATGAAATAATGACCTACTACACCAGCAATATCGGCTTTACACAAAATATTGGCCAAGCAGGAAACCACACAGGTGGAATTAGTGTATTTGTCAATGCTGAGGATTCGGAAATACCTCTGGATACGCTGATGAACCGAATCAATAAAAGAATCAATAATTTAGATCAGGGTAAAATCGCTGAGAACCTTTATGTAGGTGGCTTCAATAGGTTCGGTAAAGAAATAGAAATTGGCCTAACGTCTAATGACGATCCAGATCTGATGAGTGCACGAGACGATATAAAGAAAGCTTTAGGTCAGCTTAGCGGCGTCATTAATATAAAAGATAATTTACCTCCTGGCAGAAACGAAATACAGCTTAAAATGAAGCCGCAAGCGGAACTATTTGGCGTGTCTAAAAGGGAAGTTCTAAATCAGATTAGACAAGGATTTTTTGGACAAGAGGCACAAAGAGTTATTATAGGGACAGATGAGATTAAAATATGGGTACGCTACCCAATAGAAGATCGAAATAGCACCTATGACCTATTTGAAATGAAAATCAAAAATGCACAAGGCATGCGAATTCCTTTGCGAGAAATATGCGACTATTCAATGGGACGGGCGCCTGAAAGCTTGAAAAGAAGAAATGGCCAGCGTATTGTAAAAATTGATGCAGAAACGATTGATCCGGAAGAAGTAGCTAATATCAATACTGAAATATTTGACTCTATATTACCTAAAATAACCTCATTATACCCAAATGTTGAAGCCCTAAAACTTGGACAATTTGAACGGAGCCAAAAGACAGGAGATTCTATGCAATATGTAACGCTTGTGTTAGTTTTCTTAATGTTTGTGATTCTTATGCTTCATTTCAACAGCCTTTCCCAGGCATTTTTGATAATGCTCGTCATCCCATCGGGCATCGCGGGCTCAATCATAGGACACGGTTTAGTCGGCATACCAGTATCAATTCTTTCTGTCTTCGGAATGATTGGTTTAATCGGGGTACTTGTAAATGATGCCATAGTATTCTTGGACCGCTACAATGGATTATTAATAGAAGGTAAACCAATAAAAGAAGCAGCTATATTGGCCGCTGCATCGCGCTTCAGGCCGATCTTACTTACTTCGTTGACAACCGTTGCTGGTTTACTTCCAATGATTTCTGAAACAAGCATGCAAGCACAATTCTTAATTCCAATGGCTACATCGATTGCTTTTGGAGTTCTATTTGGTACTGTCTTTATATTGTTTTTTTATCCATCGGCTATATTATTGTGGAACGACAGAGCACGCCTTGGACGATTCATTTTTAGGGGTGAAAAAATTTCAGCTATTGATGCAGAACCTGTATTTAAACTTAAAAAAACATTAAAAAATGAACACTAGAGTTTTACATTGTTTTTTTTCGCTTTTCTTTCTTTCCCTTTGTTACAGCCAAGAAGACCAAACTTTATCAGCCAAAGACGCCGTTTTTATTTCTCTTAAAAATAATTACGCCGTGCAAATAAGTGCTGCACAACAAAGGATAGCTGAAAAAAATAATACTTGGAGTGAGGCAGGATTATACCCAACAGTTGCGCTAAATATAGGGGCAAATACAACTATACAAGACAACACTAAGAACCCATTTACCTTTACTCCGGGTGTGATTCTTTCAACAAACCTATCTCCTAACCTATCCATGAATATGAATCTATTCAGTGGAATGGCCGTACGCATTTCTAAACAGAGATTGGAGCAGCTTGAGTCACAAAGTAAAGGAAATGCATTTGCGGTTATTGAGTCAACTATTGTAGATGTACTGAAGACTTATTATCAAGCATTAGCACAAAAAGAAAAGCTAGATGTCGTGAATAAAATGAAAAAGAATTCATTTGAACGTTTTAAATATTACGAGCTCAAAAGTGAAATTGGAACAGCAAACTCCTTGGAGTCTCTTCAATTTAAAAACCTCTACTATTCAGATAGCATCAATGCTACAGTACAAAAAATCTCTTTTGAAAATAGCATGCGTAATCTTTTTCTATTGATGAATGTTCCTGTTGACATTGAAGCTCTTCCGATTCTGAGTGACGATCTTAGTCTTGACTTCCCGATCATCAACTTTAAAGAGGCAATTGCAAACTTACCCAACTCCAATCAAGAATTAAAAAATCAATATCTAGCAGTAGAATTACAAAGAACAAATACTTCATTTCAAAAATCATTTTTATATCCTACGCTCGGACTTCAAGCTGGATTTACTCCAGCTAAAAGCTGGTTTAGAGACCTAAACGATCCCACGTTACAAGTAAATACTGAGGTTGTGATGTATAATGGTGGACTAAATTTGAGGTACAACCTCTTCAACAACTGGAAGAACAAAAGAGCTATTGAAGCATCTAAAATTCAAGAATCCATCTCTACACTCACTTATGATAACATGAAAAAATCCTTGGAAAGCTCTATGGGCGCATTAGTCAACAACTACAAAGGAAACAGTGAACTCCTAGTACTTGCAGGGCTAAATTTAGATTATGCAATGCAAGCTTGGACACTTGCTGAAAAGAGATTTGAACTAGGTACACTTAGCTCAATAGAACTTGTTAATTTCAAGAACACTTACGAGAATCAATCATTACAATATTTTGATTTTCTATTGACAAAAATAAACACGTATCTCGAAATGTATAAAATGACAGGTAAACTAAAATTGGACTACATTAAAGATTAAGCCCAGTATGTCTAAATATTTTAATGGTGTGGTCATCACTACAAGAAGCAAATAGTTCTTCATCTATTAAGATCAGTTGATTTACAGAATGTTTGTGTCCAAATCCTGACTTATCAATCTTCTGAACTACTTCATTAAAGCTGTTTTTCCATACTTTAATACTCCCATCACGACTACAAGAAAGAGACAGATATGCGTTGAACATTTTGAGACCATAGATGACATATCTATGCGCAGGAATAGAAGTAGCCATGTTTCCTTTTAAATCCCAAGATTTTATGTGGGCATCCTGACCTCCTGAAACGAGTATATTTTCCGTGCTATTAAAGGTTAAACTCGAGACGCCAGTCTTATGCGCTTGAAAAGTTAATAGCTCGTTATAAAACTCTGTTTCATATACCGTTATTTCACCATTATATTTCCCCACTAGCAAAAGACCATCCTTTTCTACATGTTGCAAGGCCCTGATCCTACCAACGTTTAATGCAAAAGTAAATAGATGACTCCATGTTTTGACATCCCAAACAGACAAGACCCCATCCTTATCTCCCACGTAAAAATGCCCTTCTTTATTATTAAACTCAAAAGAAAATATGGCAGAGTTATGTTTGTCTAAGCGGTGAAGCTCTTTTTTTTGAGCTAAATCAATGATATGAATTTTACCATTATTCAAACCTATTACAAGCAAACCATGCGTTTCAATCACGTATATTTGATACGGAGCGACATCTAGTTTGATTAAAAAGTTATCCGCCTGTCCTGTTTGTACATTCCAACGCGTAACCGACTTATCTCCTGACGCTGAATAAATAAAACCGTCATAATAGCATATGCTATAAACCGGAGCAGAATGGCTTTTTAAAGTATGTTCTTCTTGAAAAAAAATAACCTTTCAGAATTAGGAATCGACTTCATCTATGTCATTTTCATCATTGACCTGCTTCAATCTCTCCTCGTATTTCTTGGGTAAGAACTCAAAGAAAGTATCTCCCCGTAGACCCAAACGCAGACATTCCAATGGAATCATATCGTTCGGTGCGATATTCCCTAAATTTACTTCTGCCCCAAAAAGCTTTATAAACCAAACTTGCTGATTTTTCTGAGGAGCTTCCCAAAGAATATCTGAAGGTTTAATTTTTGCAATAATCCGATTAATGAGTAAGGTATGGGCAGTCCCATTTGGACGAAAAACCCCAACATTTCCTGCCTCTCTTCCTTCAGCAATAACCTTCCAGCTTCCAGCTTCTAACTCAGACTGCATCATGCGAATCCATTTTGCCGGAGAAATTAAAATACCTGAGTCTTTAGAACCTACCTCAGACATAACGGTACAGTCCTTTGACAGTTTTCTAATTAACTCACATTTTTCGTCGTGAGGTATAATGATCGATCCATCCGAAATTTCTGCTAAATCTAAATCGTATTTAGAAATAAGGCGTCTAAAATCATTAAACTTACCTCGAGCCTGAAAAGCCTCAAACAATGTACCTCCGAAATAAGGACGAATCCCAGCAGACTTATAAAGCTTGATTTTATCTTCGAGATTTTGGGTAACATAAGCAGTTCCAAAGCCAAACTTAATAACGTCTGTAAGGTGCCCTGAAGACTCTATAAAGTCCTCTGTTTGTCTCAAGCTGAGCCCTTTATCCATCATCATTGTAAGCCCCTGATTGCGAGGTTTTTCCGATCTCTTCGGAATATAGGACAATTTAAAATTCATTTGATTTAGTCTTGTGATAGGTTTAAAAAATCCTGATCGTCTAGTAAATTTGGATTGATATCAAAAATAGACTTGGCTTTTTTACCGTTTTCTTGTAAACATTTTGAGAACAAATGTAACGCTTCTTCTCTTTGACCACGCAGCCAATACAAATTAACTTTCAACACAGCTGCAATTCTATTTTCTTTATGCTCTCCTATGAAGTCTTGCAATACTTCAAAAGCATTTGCGGGAGATTCTTCTGTCAATAATTCAATATAATCTGACAAACATTCCTCATCATGAGGGTTAATGTCTAAAGAGCCCTTGTAAAACTCTTTGGCTAGTTCGAACTCAGAAATCTTTTCATAAGCCCCTGCCAAAACATGCATTATTCCGGCATTATTTGGTTCAAACTCCAGAGCTTTTTCTATCAATACAATCCCCTCGCGAGTTCTCCCCTCTAGGTCCTCAATTATACCAAGTCCTAGCCAGGCTTCAGAAAGCATTGGGGCCAATTCGATACTTCGTTTGTAGTTATGCTTAGATAGTTCTAATTCGTTCAATTGCTCATAACACTCACCTATGTAACAATACGCAGAGGCATCATCCCCATCGATACGCATACAATCATTAAAATGTTCAATGGCTTTAAAAAACTTCTCTTGAGATAAATAAGCATTCGCCATATTAAAATGAGCAGGCCCGAAATCTTTATTAATTAAAAGGGAGTAGTCATAGGCCCAAACGGCCTTTGGATAATCCTCTAGCTTGCTGTGCGCATTACCAAGATTATACCAAGCTGTAAATGAGTATGGATTTTCATCTATAAATTGAGAATAACACGATATTGCTTGTTGATAGTCTCCAAGCTGATCATAGCAAAAAGCAATTTCATAAAGGGCACCCTCATTTTGAGGATTTACCGATATAGCGGTTTTTAAAATTTCTATTGCATTTTTAAACTTGCCTTGGTTTTGATATTCCAATGAGATATCTAAATAAATATCATCGATATCCTCATCTCCCGAGGCTTCGATGGCCAAGGTGTAATTCTTAATCGCATTTTTAGAATCCTTGAGCTGACTAAATACCGAAGCTTTAGTCAAATGAAATTCGAAAGAAGGAACGCCAAAGGACTGAATATTATCTAAAACATCTATCGCATCATTCAACTTTCCTAATCCCGTTAGGGCTTGAGCCTTTCGCAGCGAGAACAACCCATTATAGGAAAAATGTGAAATAGCCATTTCTGCAGCTAATAAGGCTTTAGAGAAATTACCATTGATTAAATAATGGTCGACGATTGCCTCCAATCGATCGCTGTCAATGAAGACAGTATTGTTTCCTTTGATATAAGATTCAAAGACCTCTAGATCTTCCTTTAAATAATTGTCGCTACTGTCGTCTTCGTCGTCGTCAAACATAGGCCGTTTTTATTAAAGATAATTTTAATTTAAATGCTCCCAAATGCCATCTCAAAAATATTATCAACATTGCAACTATTTAAATCCTAATTATTTAATTGAAAAATGTTTTTCAGCTGCTTCGGACACGTAATCTCCAATAGCAAGAGAAGCTGTAGCTGCCGGCGAAGGTGCATTTAAAACGTGTATTGAATTTCCGTGGTACTCAATCCTAAAATCGTCCCTCGTGTCCCCATCCTGCGACAAAAGAAGCGCACGAACACCTGCCCTTCCGGGTCGTAAATCATCTGATTCCAATGAAGGAATCATGCGCTGTAAGGTTTTGAGAAAAAGTCTTTTTGAAAAGGCACGACGGTACTCATTAATACCAAAAGCCATATTGTTGAAAAATAATTTCCATGTCCCTTTATAAGACAACGCATCTACCGTATCAGTCAATGAAAAATCAGTTTTTTCGTACCCTTCCCTTTTGAATGTGAATACTGCGTTAGGACCACATTCAATCTCTCCGTTGGTCATTCGTGTAAAATGTACGCCCAAGAATGGGAAATCCGGATTTGGTACTGGATAGATTAAATTTTTAACCTTATGCTGAGCTTGAGGCGTAAGTTCATAATAATCGCCTCTGAATCCGACTACCTTCTCTTTTAAATCAACACCATCTTTCTTCGCCAAACGATCCGCCTGAAGACCTGCACAGAAAACTTGATAGTTGGATTGAAAATCACCTTTACTCGTGTGAAGAATAGAATATTCGTCTTTCTTTTCAATATCTTGAACTTCACAACCCATAAAGACTTTACTGTCTTTATTAATCGCCAAGGCAAGTTCTACCATTTTTTTTGTCGCCGCGACAAAATCTACGATGCCCGTGCAAGGGACCCAAATACCACCAATAGACTTTACATGTGGCTCAATATCTTTTACTTGATCTGCATTAATCTTCTCTATTCCTTCAATTCTATTTTCAGTTCCTATTGCAAATATGCGGTCCATATTTGCGAGCTCTTTTTTTTCAGTTGCCACCACTACTTTTCCACAAACATCATGGGGGATATTATATTCCTTCGAGAAAGCAACAAGCTCATGCCTTCCTTCAATACAATTTTTAGCCTTTAAACTTCCGGGTTTATAATACAAACCTGAATGAATCACACCAGAATTGTGCCCCGTCTGGTGGTCTGCTAGGGCCGATTCTTTTTCAAATAAAGCTATAGTTAGGTTGGGATTTCTTTTTTGAAGCTTGTAAAAGGTTGCTGCCCCTACGATACCTCCACCAACAACAGCAATATCAAATTTCATAGTATTGAATTTTCCGCAAATTTAGTGAATATCTAGGTTTATACCATAAAAAGAGCAATAAGATAGGCTTCAATTTTGTTAACCATCATTGAACTCGTAAATTTGCAGACAATCAATTATGAATCAGTTTAAAAAAGTTGCTTTTTACACCCTTGGATGTAAGCTGAATTTCTCAGAAACATCGACAATATCCCGACTATTTGAGGATGCAGGTATCGCAAAGGTTAATTTTGAAGAGCATCCAGACATCTATATCATCAATACCTGCTCTGTCACTGAAAATGCAGATAAAAAATGTCGACAGCTTGTAAAAAAAGCAAAGCGTATAAATAATGCCTCCTTTGTTATTATAGTTGGGTGTTTTGCACAACTTAAGCCGATAGAAATAAGCAAGATGGAGGGCGTGGACATGGTGCTTGGCGCTAATGAAAAATTCAATGTGCTTGAACATTTACAACGCATAGATGAAGAAAACAAAGACCCGATCGTTGCATTTGATAGCATCAAAAAAACAAAAGAGTTCATTCCTTCTTATTCCATAGGAGACCGAACACGTTCATTTTTAAAAATTCAAGATGGATGTGATTATTTCTGTACTTTCTGCACAATTCCATTAGCAAGAGGAAAAAGTAGAAACGCAAGCATAGAAGAAACCCTAAGCGAGGCTAGAAAGATCGCAGCCAAAGATGTGAAGGAAATTGTACTCACCGGCGTAAATATCGGAGACTTCGGCCAAGGTGGTGATGAAGACTTTTTCTCGCTAGTAAAGGGACTTGAAACAATTGAAGGCATTGACCGGTTCAGAATTTCTTCTATTGAACCCAATCTTCTGTCCAATGATATTATTGAGTTTTGCTTAAATGAATCTGAAAAGTTCGTGCCGCATTTTCACATCCCTCTTCAATCGGGAAATGATATTCTGTTAAAGTCCATGCGTCGAAAATACGATACCGCATTATACAGAGAGAGAATAGAATATATTAAATCACTGCGTCCAGATGCTTGCATCGGTGTTGACGTGATTGTAGGTTTCCCTGGTGAATCAGATGCTTATTTTAATGAAACAGTGGACTTTCTAAAAAACTTAGATATCTCCTATCTTCATGTCTTTACATACTCTGAACGCGCCAATACCACAGCAAAGAAAATGGACGAGGCAGTTCCTATTCCTAAAAGAAAAGAAAGAAGCAAAGTTTTACATCTTTTATCAGACAGAAAAAAACGTCATTTTTACGAGTCGAATAAAGGATCAAAAAGAAAAGTGCTTTTTGAGGACCATGACCATGATGGTTATTTACATGGATTCACAGAGAATTACATAAAAATAAAAACACCTTATCAATCTAGCCTAACGAACACATTTTGCGAGGTAAACTTAGACCACTTGGATAGAGATGGTATTTACAAATCAGCTACTGAATCGACGATAGAAATTTAATTTATGAAGCCTATATATATTACGAGAAGAGAAACTTTTAATGCAGCCCATAGACTCAGAAGAGAAGATTGGTCAGAAGCCAAAAACGAAGAAGTATTTGGAAAATGCAGCAACAAAAATTGGCACGGACATAACTTTGATCTTTTCGTAACAGTAAAAGGTATACCCAGCGATGAAACTGGATTTGTAATCAACCTAAAAGACCTTGGACAGATCATTAAAGAAAACGTGATTGAAAAAGTCGACCACAAAAACATCAACTTAGATGTTCCCTTCATGAAAGGAAAGATGTCGTCTACCGAAAATCTAGCAATCGGTATTTGGGAAGAAATGGAAAACCTCATCTCTGTAAAAGGAGGCGAGTTGGTAAAAATAAAATTGATTGAAACTGAAAATAATTTCGTAGAATATTTCGGCGGTAAAGAACCATTTTAAATAAACTGCGTTTATTATAAAAAACAACTACATTGGACTCAAAAACTTTAGAAAAAAATTACCGCCAAATACTCACTGAGATTGGAGAAAACCCCGACCGAGAGGGCCTTTTAAAAACGCCGGAGCGTGTTGCAAAAGCAATGAAATTCTTGACAAATGGTTACGAAATAGATCCTGATTCTATTGTACAGCAAGCCATTTTCAATGAATCTTATTCAGAAATGGTTCTTGTGAAAGATATTGAGGTTTATTCTCTCTGTGAACATCATGTGCTACCCTTTTTTGGAAAAGCTCATATCGCCTATATTCCAGATGGTAAAATTGTAGGATTAAGCAAAATACCACGCGTGGTTGACACATATTCAAGAAGATTGCAGGTTCAAGAGCGATTGACCATTGAAATTCGCGATTGTCTGCAAAGAACGTTAAATCCAAAAGGGGTAGCTGTTGTCTTAGAATGTTCACACATGTGCATGCAGATGAGGGGCGTTCAAAAACAGAATTCAGCAACAACAACTAGCGCATTTACTGGAGTATTCCTCGAGAATGATGCAACACGAAAAGAGTTTATAAACCTGATTAAATAGCATATGAATACGATTTTTGAAAACAGCACTGTAGAAAATAACGCTGAAGCGGTAAGAAGTTTTTTTAGATCAGTTTACTCCTATATGTTTGCCGCTTTAGGTATATCTGGGATTATCGCATATCGCGTTGGAAATGACCCAAATTTATTTAGCGAATACTTTGTGAATGCCACAGGCGGGTTATCTGCTGCGTTTTATGTCGTTTTATTTGCACCAGTAGGACTTAGCTTTCTCATTCAGTGGGGGTACAATAGACTTTCTATGCTATCACTGACTTTACTCTTTATATTGTATGCAGGATTAATGGGATTGACACTTTCTTCGATATTTCTTGTGTATGACTTGCAGGCCATTGCCAACACCTTCTTTGTGTCAGCGGGCGCATTCGGAGGAATGGCAATTTTGGGTTACACCACAAAAACCGACCTCAGTAAGTTTGGAAGTCTTCTATACATGGTATTCATTGGAATGTTTATCTCGTCAGTTGTGAATATTTTTATTGGCAGCGATTCAATGGGCTTTATTATTGCTTGTCTTGGTGTATTTGTATTTACGGGACTTACTGCATATCACATGCAAGCTTTAAAAAAGATGGTGCAAAGCAATCAGATGAATGAAGATCAAAAAAGTAAAGTCGCTCTAATTGGAGGTTTACAGCTATACATCCTATTCATTAATCTGTTTCTTTCCTTACTAAGAATCATGGGAGGAAGGGATTAATTTTTATAATTGTTGAAAAAACAATCCATTTAATTATTTTTGTCGTTACAAAACGAATATTATGTCTGACAATTTTTTTGAAGAATCAACCAACGCTGTTGGTACAATAGTTACAGTTATTTTACTGTGTGTCATTATCAGTATCTTGATGTGGGGATAAACATTCAGCAATTTTATTGCCATGCCTTTTAATGCCGTTTTTTCACATATCATAAAAAAACGGTTACCCAGAATACGGAATTATTCCTCCGAACCCATATCATGTCAGAAGTCAGTTTTAGACCATCTTTTGACCAAAGCAAAAAGTACGAGCTTTGGACAACTTTTTCATTTCAATAAAATACGTTCGAAAAAGCAATTTCAAACACACGTTCCTTTAAGCAACTACGATTCCTTATACCCTTTTATCAAAAGACAAATTGAAGGCGAAGAAAACGTCCTTTGGCCTGGAAAAACCTCCTGGTTTGCAAAATCTTCAGGAACAAGCGCCAATATCTCGAAACTATTGCCAATTACGGTAGACTCTTTGTATGAAAACCACTATGCCGGTGGAAAAGACCTCCTCGCTATTTATTATGAAAACCATTCAAATAGAAAGCTATACAATGCAAAACATCTAATCATTGGTGGGAGTACACAAATAAATACACAAACCAACAATACAAGTATTGGAGATCTTTCTGCTTTTATAGTCGAAAATCTGCCTTGGTGGACAGAAATAAGACGTACTCCAAAAAGAAAAATAGCCTTAATGGACAATTGGGAGGAAAAACTCGATCAAATGGCGCATGCTACATTGAATGACAACATCTGCATTGTTGCAGGTCTTCCTAGCTGGACTTTAGTTCTATTCCAGCGTGTTTTAGACATCTCAGGCAAGAAAAACATCCATGAGGTTTGGCCGAACCTAGAGCTCTATATTCATGGAGGGATGAATATTTCTCCATACCAAAAAGCTTTTGAAAAAATGCTGCCAAATCCCAATATGAATTATGTCCAAGCCTATAACGCATCAGAAGGTTACTTTGGACTTCAAGACCAAAAAGAAAACAGTGATATGCTTTTGCTGACTGATGCACAGGTCTATTATGAATTCATACCTATGGATGAATTTAAAGGGCTCAACTCTAAGGTCGTTATTGATTTGGAAGAAGTCAGCATAGATGTAGAATATGCCATTGTTTTGACCACCTCGGCTGGATTATGGCGCTATATCATAGGAGATACAATCCGTTTTACATCGATTTTACCTTATCGCTTCCAAGTCACGGGTAGAACAACTCATTATATTAATGCCTTCGGAGAAAAGACAATCATCTCTCATGTAGAAAAGGCCTTATCTGAAGCAGCTAACCTGAATAAACTTCTTGTTTTTGACTTTACAGTTGCTCCTTACTTTGAGGATTCAAAAGGTTCAGGAGGTCACCAATGGCTTATTGCGCTTGATACTAAAGAGGAAAAACTAGATAAATTTGAAGATACATTAGAAGCTACTATGAAATCTCTAAACGTTGACTACGAGGGTAAAAGAAAAAACTCTATCAACATGCTACCTCCGAAGTTTCATTACGTAAAAAAAGATGTTTTTGAGTTATGGCTCAAGAAAAAAAACAAGCTTGGCGGCCAACATAAGATACCACGAGTCCAAAATGACCGTATATTTATAGAAGAGCTTCTAAACATTGAACAGGAGCTTTCTGGAATGTTGTAATACTTTATTATGCCTCAATTTAAATTGCTTGTTTTGTCTCTGATGATTGCCATAAATGGCTTTAGTCAACCAAAATTAGTCCCACTGAATGAAATCTATTCAATTGAGGAAGATCTAAATTGGATTCCTGATGCCACAGGCAACATACTCTTTTACAAAGCAAATAATCTCTTCAAAGCACCAAAAGGACAGCTACCGACATTTACACAAAGCATAAGAGCAACAGGAGAGATAACACAGCTTTTGCCCATCAATGCCTTTAAAACAATATTGTTTTCAGCTGACCAGCAGCAACTATGTGTTCTAGACAATACCTTCAGCCCAAATGGCAATTGCATTGAATTAGAAGATTTTGACATTCAAAATGCGAAGCTATGTGCCGTTTCCGCTCGACCCAATCTGATATATATATTTGATGAATTCAACAGCACACTATTCCTCATTGATTTTATCGATCAGCGCGTAACGCAAAGTGTACTAAATGTAACGGCATTAATTGGAAGAGAACTCAATATTATTCAGCTCAAAGAGCATAACAACAAACTGTTTGCATTAAACGCTGATGGATCTGTAATCGTTTTTGATATGTTTCTGAATCTAAAAGGGCAGCTTAAAACCAAAATGAATGCCCTGAATTTCTGGAACGAATTCATTGTAGAACTTAAAAATAATCAGCTAAAATTCTCGTCACTAAATAATAGCCAAATGAGCTATACTTTGGAATGTCAGGAAGCTAACTCTGTGAGTGTTCATGGAAATTCTTTTTATTTTAGTAAAAATGGAGTACTATCGACCTTCGAATTAAAATCCCAATAATCAATTTGGGTACGGTCAATTATACTAATTTAGCAAAGCGAAAAAAAACAAATTATGCATATTGCAGTTGCAGGAAATATAGGATCAGGTAAAACGACTTTAACTAACATGCTATCAAAGCATTATGGCTGGGAAACACATTTTGAAGATGTTGAGCACAACCCATATTTGAACGACTTTTACCATGATATGCAAAGGTGGTCTTTCAACCTTCAAATCTATTACCTAAATAGTAGATTTACGCAGGTTCAAGAAATAAAATCAACTGAAAATACAGTTATTCAAGACCGAACTATTTATGAGGATGCATTTATTTTCGCGCCCAATCTGCACTCCATGGGTTTAATGACAACAAGAGATTTCGAAAATTACTTCTCTCTATTTACCTTGATGGATTCTTTTGTTTCAGCACCTGACCTTCTGATCTATCTGCGTGCTAGTGTCCCTACCCTAGTGAATCAGATTCAGCAGAGAGGCCGTGAATATGAAGAAAGTATTCGATTGGATTATTTAAAGCGCTTGAATGAACGCTACGAAGCATGGGTATCTACTTATGACAAGGGTAAATTACTCATTATTGACATAGACAACAATCGCTTCCCTGAAAACCAAGAAGATTTAGGTAAAATCATTCACTCTATCGATGCCGAAATAAATGGCTTATTTTAAATCATGATCGTCGTTACTGGAGCAGCAGGTTTTATAGCTAGTTTTCTCGCGGAAAAATTAAATGAATCGGGGAGCACTGATCTTATATTAGTAGACGACTTCTCGAGAAAGGATAAACAAAACAATCACAGAAATCTTCAATGTCATTCCAAAATTGAAAGAACGGCATTTATTGATTGGTTTTCAACGAACCACAATGAAGTAGATTTTGTATTTCACCTCGGCGCAAGAACCGACACAACTGAAATGGATTACAGCATTCATGAAGCATTGAATGTCAAATACAGCGAAGACATATGGAAAATCTGCACAGCGCATAAGATCCCATTGATATACGCGAGTAGCGCAGCTACTTACGGAATGGGCGAACATGGCTATGAAGACAATCATAATGTTGTTGCAAAATTAAATCCTTTAAATCCATATGGTGATTCTAAGAATAATTTTGACAAATGGGTATTGAATCAAGATACGACTCCCCCATTCTGGGCAGGTGTTAAATTCTTTAATGTTTACGGACCCAATGAGAACCACAAAGGAAGAATGGCGAGTGTTGTATTTCATACCTATCACCAAATTCAAAAAACGGGTGGTATGAAGCTCTTTCGTTCGCACAATGAGCACTATAAGGACGGTGAACAGTTGAGAGATTTTATTTATGTGAAAGATGTGGTCTCAATATTATTGTTCCTTACAGGAAACAAAGTGGCCTCGGGTTTATATAATGCAGGAACGGGTATCGCGCGATCATTTCATGATTTAGCAAGTCTAACTTTTCAGGCGCTGGAGTTAAAACCAAATATATCTTTCATAGATACGCCACTTGATATCCGAGATAAGTATCAATATTTCACAGAAGCATCAATGCACAAGCTAATAGCCGCTGGTTACTCAAAATCGTTCCATACCCTTGAGGAGGGCGTAAGCGATTATGTTCAAAACTACCTCAACGCCTAGTTTTGTTCATTACTTGTTTATAAATATTCGAAGATCTTAGCATTAAACAAACATAACGAGTAAATTTGTTACTCAATGTTAGATGCACTTATTACATCAAAGACAAGAATAAGGTTGTTGGTTAAGTTCTTTTTGAACCCCACTATGAAGGCCTATCTCCGTGAATTAGCAGCTGAGTTTGACGAAAGCACGAATTCCGTAAGACTCGAATTGAATCGTTTACAAGACGCTGGACTTATAGAGCGAGAGTCAAAAGGCAACCTTGTAATGTATAATGCGAAAAAGTCCCACCCTTTATTTCCTGAAATCAAAAGCATTGTTTCAAAAATCACTGGAATTGATTCCATTATTGAATCTGTCATCGAAAGACTAGGCTCAGTTGAAAATGCCTATTTGATTGGAGATTACGCAAAGGGGAAAGACTCAGGTGTCATAGACGTTGTTTTGATAGGTGACATTGACAAGAATATTTTACAAGAACACATACAGAAAGCTGAAGACCTTGTATCACGAAAAATTCGTGCCATGGTCATGACCTCTGATGAGTTCACCTTGTATACCAAAAGCCAAAAGGAACCTTTTTTACTTCTTTGGAGTAAAGAATAATTAATTTGGTCAGACAAAAAAAACACTCTATTCCTAATTGATCTATTGGGAGTGAGAATGGCGAAGCCGTATTATGATTTTAGATTTAATTTTATTCAAAGACTCCTCTATAAAGCGCCATGTCGCCAAAACAATTACTTGGCGTATTATCGGCACCATCGACACCATGCTTATTGGATGGTTGATCACAGGGAATCCAATAACGGGTTTAAAAATCGGAGGAATAGAATTGATTACAAAAATGATCCTATATTATTTCCATGAGCGCATTTGGTTCAAACTGAATTTAGGTCTACCCCACAGGGATTCAAACAAAAAGTTAAAAGACCCGCAGTGAATAACTTAAAATCTCAGAGCTATCAAATAAGACGTTCCGATTACGAAAAGCGTAATAAGCACCGTGGGATAGCGTTATGGTTTACAGGTCTTTCCGGTTCCGGAAAATCAACTTTAGCGAACGCACTGCATAAAAAACTATTTGATGAGGGTATGAGTTCATTGGTACTAGATGGAGACAATACTCGTCTCGGTATTAATAAGGACCTAACATTTTCAAATGAAGACCGAATTGAAAATATTAGACGCGTAGCGGAAATCACAAAACTATTTGTTCAAACAGGACACGTCGTCATAACCGCATTTATATCACCATTTAAAGCGAATCGAACGGCAGCAAAAGAAATTATATCCGACAATGATTTTGTAGAAGTTTTTATTGATAGTTCTATAGAGAAAT
>MDSY01039908.1_pt1 | contig 22845 bp, 18 predicted proteins | sample 811131 | NCBI WGS metagenome assembly MDSY01 (sample SAMN05326643, study PRJNA326480) | marine metagenome | isolation source: seawater | place: Atlantic Ocean: South West | collected 2010 | reverse complement strand
ATTTAAACCATTAATTGACATTGCGGTATTATAAGCACTCTTAAAACTGTTAAGATTGTTGTATTGAATTTCCAAAATACTCAATTTCACATCGCCTCTTAGCGTATCATTATCCGCCATCTCAAGCGCTGTTCTATATACTTCAATAGACGCTTTGTACTTCTTCTTTACCTTTAATAAATCTGCTTTTGCTAAAACTGCATCTACTGTATTATCAATGGAAATAATTGTATCAATAAGCATTGCATATTCATCGCTTTCTGTACACTGCTTTTCTTTTAATAAGTTCAGGAAATTCGTAACTGCCTTTTTCTTTTTGTCTTTCTCTTGAGGTAAATCACTCATAAAACCCAAAAGATCTGGGAGGATATCGTCACAGGTACGAACTACTGCATTGAAATAATTCGTCATGCTTTCTAAAGTTCTTGCCTTAAACCCTTCATTTTCTATTTTTCGCGACAATGAAAAATAATCAGAAATCATTCTTTTTTTGTACAGCTCTTTTTTGGCGTCCTTAGCCCTGCTATACATCGTATAAAGGTTGTAGTAATAATAACTCAATTGCGCATCTTTAAATGTATTTCCTTGCTGAAAAGCTACTGTAAACAAAGAATCAGCTTTCTCACGATCAGGTGCTGAAGACTGCAAAACATATAAAGCTCTTACCGAGGCTTCAGCTGGATTAAAGAAACCTTTCTTTTCAACACGATCGTAGGCACTTACTAGTGTGTCAATATATAGTTTTTTACGGGCCTTATCTTTTTCTGTAGCTACAGTATTTCTCATGGTCTGAATCATGTTCTTATACTTCTTAGCATCATAATTATTACAAATCTCTTCGCCACGTATATAATACATTGTTGCGCGAGCATAATTCTTTAATTTTAGCTCTTGGCCAACAAATAGCTGCATTCTTTTACATTCTCTTTCTTCTAGTGAATCCAATTGACCAAAAGTCAATGAAACCATAAAAGCAAAACCTATTCCTAATCCAAACTTCTTCATGTCTTTTCTAATCTAATTTTCTTTTTCTAAACCATTTTTCAAAATTGGAAGGTGATAATACCATTCCAAACTTAAATCCTATATACCGTTCTCTTAATCCTGAATCTAATCCGGTACCTTTTTCTCCAAGAACAAATGCCAAATTCAATGATGATAAAGACATTTGAGCCAGTATGGGAATACCAATTCCAAATGTCGTGCCACGATCCAAATAAGCAGTGCCTTCAACGGAAAACGGTAACTCTCTTTGAAAGTAACCCAGTCGATAGTTCAGCTTTTCTAATAGCTTTAAGGTTGCTACATTCTCAAATAATCGCGTCTCAGGAGAATAGCTTAAACCTAAAGACCAGCAGCTCGAGGCACCTATTTTCCAATCCTCGCTACCTTCAAAGGAAGACTCTATTCCTTGGCTAGCACTGTAAGAGGCTGCAAAAGTAATATTAGGTCTTCTTGTCGTGGCTTTTCTTTTTGTCTCTCTAAAAAAATATTTATACTTCAACCCGATCTCATAAGAAGTCAAGGCCTTAATTGAACCTTGAGTCGTATTTGAAAAAACTGTATCGTATATAGAGGGCGCATTAATATTGGCTGAGGTATAAAGACTATTTTCAATGGACCCATTGAAATCCTGTTCGGGATCAACCGTAAAACCAACCAATAGTAAATGTCTTTTCCCAATTCGCTGTTCGTAGTGTGCACCAAGCTGGTAATGAAAGGATGACAATCTTGTCAAATCCAACGATAATCCTCCAGGATTTGTTTCAGCATTTAGCAATTCACTTTTCCGTTCATTAGATACAAATCCAAATAAATAGGAAACGTTTGCTCCAAAAGATAAATTTGACGTAGGGTTGGAAATAGGGGCATAGGCAAAACCTGCATAAGCATCCTGTAAGTTACCACGACCTGCATAAGTATAGCGTATAGAATCAATTCCAGTAAATACTGACTGACTGAATTCATAGCCCACATTGGAATATGGTTTTAAACCAAAAGCAAACCCACTTCTTTTCGAAGCTTTAAATGCCAATGAGAAATGATCAAACATTGTTGATGTTTTGAACTCAGAAACATCGGCCTGTTGATAGAATGAAAATCTTGAATCTAGGCTTAGCGACATTAATGTATTCCCTTTACTGAGTCGAGAATAAGAAGATGGGTTGAAGAAATTAATATTCGTTGAGTCAATCCAAACACTATTTACATTTCCAAGGGCAGATGTAATTGCATTTGAACCCATATTGTATGCCCCAATTCCATATGAGGACAATGGATGACTGGACGTCACCTGAGCAACAGAGAGTTGCGTCAAAAGACCCAAGGTAAATGTTAAACTATAACGCATTAATTTCATATATCTCAACAATTCCTTCGAGTGTCAAATTTTTGTTTGCAAAGATGTTACTTTTTTGAGGGAAATCAAAATGTGAAGCATCACCTCCAGTGATTAATATTTTTAATTGTCCAAAGTCTTTCTCATAACGCAAAATCATGCCTTGTATTTCATGCATTATACCATTAATCACACCCGAATGTATCGAGCTATTAGTGCTATCTCCTATCATCTCCGCATTTGCTTTAATATCAATCAAGGGTAATTTACTTGTATACTCATGAAGGGACTGGTACCGAAGTTTTATGCCAGGCGAAATAGACCCTCCTAAGTACACGTGTTTTGCCGAAATGAAATCAAATTTAATACAGGTCCCAATATCCACGACCAAGCAATTCTCAGATTCGAACTTCTTGATAGCTGCCGCAACGTTACATAACCTATCAATTCCGATAGTCTCCATGGAGCTATATGCACTTTTAAAAGGCAAGACTGATTGATGAGTGATTTGATGAAAGCGACCTCCATTATTAATTACAAGTTGCTTAAGATTTTCATTTAAAACAGATGCACAAACAACAAAGGCATCTGAAATATAGCCTGCAGCATCTGAAATATGATCAAAGCGTTTTACACTGTCTATTCGGCTATTTTTAACTTGGGCAACTTTGATAGAGGTATTGCCTGCATCTACAATTACAAAAGACTTTTGGCTTGTTGACATTGTACAAAGATACAAGTAACCCTATATTTTTGATGATTATTTGCATACTAAACCAAAATATTCATATTTTTGCCCTCGCTATGGCTGGTACCTTAGCTCAGTTGGTAGAGCAATGGACTGAAAATCCATGTGTCCCTGGTTCGATTCCTGGAGGTACCACAAAAGTAAAAGCCCCTCAGTTACCTGAAGGGCTTTTTTGTTTTCAAAATAAGGAGAACCTCACTACGAAAACAGGAGAGCTTATTTAAATGTCACCGAGCATAGTTTTCTTTTTTCTATTTCTAATCTTTCTTGTTTTTGGTTTACCTGTATTACAAGCCTCTTTAATTCGTTGCGCTTGATGTAATAATCTTTCGTTCGTGTTTGTAATTTATTGTTAAACATTGCTATTATTTTTTATTTGTTTTATCTAATTATCTTTTTCTTCTAGTGTCGGACAATAACTGCTGATGCTACTTTAAAAATATGTCTTCGTGAAATTGTATTTGTTATAAAAATGTATGGTTGTCCATGATAACGAGACATATTGTTGTAACTATTCGATTCCTTTTTTTATTTGCTTTTGTTATTTGTTGCTACAAATGTACGGTGTCAAAGGAGCATAAATCCAATAAAAAATGAGAGAAACAGATAAAATACAGACCTATATATAGCAATACATACGTAGTTTTTGGTAGGTCCGAAGAGAATGTACTGAGGAGGTAAAGCGCTGGATAATTTAAAAGGAGGATGAACTATATTGATTCACGCTTGGTTTTATTCACTTTAAATGCACCCAGTCGTATATCAAAACCTTTGGAGCAGAAAATAGCATTGAGCTAAGCAGCATTATAGAAAATATAAGGTTGAACCATTGAATTGAAAATAAAAACGAACCCACCTAAATTTAAGAATATATTATCGACTTGCGAGAGCAACAAACCAAGAAGAAACACAAGGCAAAATAATATTAGGTGGGCCGTTTTCATTTGTTTGTTGTTTGCTGTATAGATCAAAATTAAATACTCAGGTTTGATTTTGTTTCGTTTTTTATTGCTCTCTGAAACATTTAGGGGTTAGGATATAGAACAAGCTAAGTAATAATACTTAGTCATTAAATATTGGAGCTAAAAAAAGGCCCGAAGGCCTTCTTATAACTAAACTATAAACTATGAAAAAAGATGTTTAACCAATGACTTTTAATTTTCGCATTCCCAGAACCTGATTCTTACGCATGAACCGAACAATATATACTCCGTCTTGAAGGTTTGAAGCAGTGACATGCGTCTGTCCTTCCTCCACGTCAATCACTTTAATTTGATTTGTACTAGCAAGTATCATGTGTATTTCTGTTACCTCAGCCCAATCTGGCCAATTCATTTTCACTTTTCCAATAAATGTCGGGTTTGGGAAAATATTAGCTCTAAATGCATCTGAAACTTGAGGGTTTAAGAGATTTCCAGAAACCGCAGACTCCACGCCAAAAGGTTGTTTTTGAATTGCATTATCTTGACTCATTACCGAAGCAGAAATTAAAATAAATGTGCTTAAAAAAATGTTTGTAATTGTTGAATTCATTTTAGTGTGTTTTTTGTTGTTTGAATATTTGTTTTTGTTTTACAGGTCAAAGATGAATACTCTGCTAGTGTATTCTTTCATAATTGCAGACACTTCTATGATAAATAACCTATTGCACCCAAAAAAAACTAAGTGGTAATACGTAAAGCCTGTTGGGTAGGCTTGGAAACAATCAAAAGAACAACTACACATTAATTACTTATACAACAGATGGTTACATAATTTAACTACGTAGAAATCAATAAGGATGAAAAATTATTGGTTTAGCAACTTCGCTTTCAGATCCACTTGCAGTGATGATATGCGCTCTATATAAGTGCTTCTTGTTTCTTGAGAAAGATTTGGAAGGGCTATAAGTCGCTCATATGCTTTTCGAATTTCTACTGTATCTCTATCGGACATATTGAAATCCAAAATGGCTGCATTCTTTTCTAGAACCAAAACTAAGTTTGAAAATTCCGGGTATATTTCTGCAATCGTATCGCCATAGGCTATAGCTTTTAAATAGGCACCAGAGGCATCATAAAGCTCTTGAACATCCGCCAAGCAATATGCTGAAAGCGTGTCCGCCGGAAAATTATTGTAAAATTTCAAATTCAAATTAATGAGCTCCATTCGTTTTACGGAAAGATCTGTCTTAAACTTGATGAGCTCCTCGGAACTTAACGAACTCGTATTGCGACCTGTTTCAAGAAATAATTTTAACATTTCATTATTGAGGGATTTAATCTCGTTTATTTGGCTTTCCTTGTTTTGGTCTTCGGACTTTACATTTGCAGAGCTATCTGAACCACACGATGCCATAAAAAGTAATAATATCAGAGAAAGAATAGTGTATTTCATTTTTTTACTTTTTTCGGGAAACGCATTTTATAATCGATTTCAATTTCGCCATTCGTTATATTATTCAACTTTTTCTGAATGAGTTTTCTTTTAAGTGGGCTAAGGTAATCCGTAAAAAGGATTCCTTCAATATGGTCATATTCATGTTGGAAAATTCGGGCAGCATAGCCAGAATAGCTTTCTTCTTTTAATTCCCAATTTTCATCATAAAAAGAAACTGTTATATCCGGCTTACGCGATACATTCTCTCTAATTTTGGGAATAGACAAGCAGCCCTCCTGAAATGGCCACTCCCTACCATCCTCTTCTTCAATAATGGGATTAATAAATACTTTTTTGAAGTTTTCAATACCTTCAGCTCTAGGATCATCTTCATCCTCTTCATCCTCGGCAAATGGGCTACCATCTACAATAAATAACCTAATATTCTTTCCAATTTGAGGTGCTGCGAGCCCAACTCCTTTTGCCTTATACATTGTTTCAAACATATCAGAAATCAGCTGTTTTAGATTTGGATAGTTTTCATCTATCTCTTCGCAATCTTTTTTTAAGATTGGATCGCCATATGCTACAATAGGTAAAATCATCGTGTTATTTTGTGCAAAAATAAACTTTTCGGCTAACTATTTGAATTTAGATAATCCTGAAGAATGATAGTAGCACTCATCTGATCTATCAAACCTTTTTGTTTTCGTTTTTTCTTGGATGCTCCTTGAATTAAAGTTTTCTGAGCAATTTTAGAGGTCATTCTTTCATCAAATAATGCAATCTTTAGCAATGGAAACTCTTTTTCTAAGGCAATATTTAGGAGCCTAACATTTTGAGTGACATCCGTATCTGAGCCATTCAAACCCAATGGAAAGCCCAGTACCATTGTCTCAATATTTTCGGAAAGAACCATAGCTTTCAAAAATTGCATGAGTTCCGAGGATAAAACTGTTTTTAATGGTGTTGCAATTATGCCGAGGTCATCCGAGATAGAAATACCCGTGCGTTTTAAACCAAAATCAATTCCAATTGCTTTACCCATACAACAAAAATATAAAATACCTGAATATTTATTTATACTTTTTACACTTTTAATATAAAAAAAGTTTCCTAAGTAACTATTTTTTATATTTTTGCTCCGTGAATTCAAAACAAATAGATTTATTAGAGCGTTCAGCAAAGCTGTTTATGAAGCTTGGTATTCGAAGTGTGACAATGGACGACATCGCAAATAATTTAGGCATATCAAAAAAAACCCTCTACAATCACTTCACAGATAAAAGTCAACTCGTAAGAGAAATTATTAGACTACGAATAACCCAAGACCAAGCAGTTTGCACATCTTTCGCAGTTCAATCAATCAATGCAATTGACGAATTAATGCACATTTCAAAATTCGTGATAGAATCACTATCTTCTATTAATACGACTGTTTTTCATGACCTGAAAAAAAGTCATCCCGATGCTTGGAAAATGCTCGAAGAGCATCGTTTTGGATTTGTGTATAACCAATTTTTTGACAATCTACAACGTGGAATAGATGAAGGTCTTTATAGAAAAGAAATACACAAAGAAATTTATGCGAAATTACATGTTGTTAATATCGATGCCATAATCAATGGCAACATTTTCCCTTGGCCTGAATTCAAGTTTGAATCAGTATTTCTAGAAACCTTTCGCATTCATATACGCGCAATTACAAATGATCAAGGCTTAAATTATTTTAAAAAACACCTATTAAACAACTATACATGAAATCTCTTGTAACAATTTTAATGATTGTACTCATTTCAAATGTCAATGCACAAATTGGGCGTAGCTTTTCATTATTAGAAGCAAAAGAATATGCCTTGAAAAACCATGTAAAAATTACAAATGCCTCCTTGGAATATGATAAGGCAGTGCATCAAAAGAGGGAGTATTTGGCAGCGGGTATGCCTGAAGCAAACATTACCGGAGCTTTTAATCAGTTTTTAAACTTACCCGTGCAGGTGCTACCGATTTCCTTTTTTAACCCAGGAGCCCCTGAGGATGAAGTGGTGGCATTTAGAGCAGGAACTGAATTTAATTCGAATGCAAGCCTTCAGGTAAATCAACTTTTATTTGATGGTTCTTACTTCGTCGGAATTGAAGCTTCAAAGCTACTTATTGAGCTACAGAATATTCAACAAACTCGAACCAAAGAAGAGGTTTTATTTTCCGTAATAGACGCCTATCACATTGCATGCGTTGCAGAAGAAAACTTAGCCTTTGCCGATTCGATATACCAAATAACTGCGGACCTTGAAACCAAGCAAAAATCTTATCTCGAATTAGGCGTAATAACTAACGAGGAAATAGATCAGATGACGTATGCAGTTTTAACTGCTAAAAACGCGTTTGAAAATGCTGAATTACAAACTAGTAATGCATTAGCTTTATTAAAGTACTCCATGAGCTACCCTCAGGACTCGTTGCTCATATTGTCCAATAACTTGAATGAGCTCGATAAAGAAGCATCTCAGATATCTATTGGGTCCATTGAAGACAATACAGTATTGCCTCTACTTCAGACTCAAATTGATCTATCACAATGCAACGTGCGAAATAACAAGGCAGGTTTCTTACCTTCTTTTTCCGCATATTTTCAACAAAGCTATAACGCTTATAGAACATCCTTCGATTTTTTCCAGGACAAGCCATGGTACTCACAAACAAACTGGGGTTTACAAATGAAAATTCCTGTTTTTTCAAGTGGAAAAGGACGTGCAGTGGTCAAGCAATCTGAGATCAAACTGATGCAAGATGAAAACAATTTTGAATTAACCAAGCAAGGATTAAAGCTTCAAGAGGTACAGCTTAAGAACACACTTGCATCAGCAATTAAGAAAAGAGCGCTTCAGCAAGAAAATAGTGCTTTGGCAGAAAAAATATATCGAAATGCCATTAAAAAAGAAGCGCTTGGTAATGGGAATAATGTAATGGTTACGCAAAAACTCAACCAAGTAATGATTGCCCAAGCAGAGTACACTTCAAGCTTGATTGAGGTATACAGAAGTAAAATTGAACTTGATAAACTTTATAATAAACTGAATTAAAATAAATATCCTGATGAAAAAAACAATCATTTTCGGAGTCCTTTTGTTTTCTCTTTTTTCCTGCGGTTCGGGGGGGGATAATGAAACGAAAAAAGAGGACAAAACTGTAAAAAACAATACAATACTCCCATTAGTACAAACGAGTAAAGCGAAGAAAAAAAGTTTCATTCATAAAATATCAATTCAAGGGAGCGTCGAGAGTACACAAGACATATTATTAAATACTGAAATGTCAGGAATCATTCATGAAGTCAATGTTTCTGCGGGAGATCGAGTGAAAGCAGGACAAGTTCTTGTATCCTTGGATGCAGCTCTAATAAATGCAAATATTCAAGAATTACTTTCTCAGCTCGACTTTGCGCGCTACACAAGAGATAAACAGGTGGCCTTATTTGAGGAAGAATTAGGATCTGAATTCGATAAAAAAAGTGCAGAAAACCAGGTTAGTTCCATAGAGTCTAAGCTCAATACACTGAAAATACAACAAGCTAAAATGATCGTTAAAGCGCCTTTTGATGGATCTATAGACCAAGTATATGCCAAGAAAGGTCAGCTGGCCGGCCCACAGATGCCATTAATGAGACTTGTAAACACAGAAAAAACAGAGGTCGTCGCATCTGTATCTGAAAAACACTTTAGCAATATTAAGAAAGGAACTAAACTAAAAATAAACTTTCCAAACTATGAAATTGCACCTATTCAATCAGTAGTGAGCAGTGTAGGTAGCTTTATAGAACCTACCAATCGAACATTTACGATCCGAGCTAAAACCACTAGTAAAACGAATCTTATGCCAAATATGCTTGCGGAACTTGAAATTATTGATTTCCAAGTTGACTCAGGGATGGTTGTTCCATCAAAAAGCATCTTGAAGAACGCAAAAAATGAAGATTATTTATGGACCTTAACATTAGCAAAAAATGGCAGTTATAACGTCAAGCAAGTCTTTATAAAAAAGCTTAAGGTATATCAGGGTGAGGCACTTATTGAAGAAAATGAGAACATTCTCGAAGGCAATCTAATTATAGCAGGCGGTGCGCGTGGAATTACCAAAAAAGATTTAGTTCGAATCAAGTAAAAATAAAGATATGAGCAAATTTAAAGGATTCGGCCTTACAACTTTATCGGTGAATAATACCAAAACGGTATTCTTAATTGCTATTGTTATTGTTATTGGAGGAATGATTGCCTACCAATCAATGCCGAAAGAAAATTTTCCAGAATTAAAAATTCCGGAAATATATGTCGGTATAGCAAAACCTGGTTCATCTCCTAAATATATGTCCGAGAAAATTTCTCAGTCGATTGAGAAAGAAATTGGAGGGATAAAGCTTGTAGAGGAAATCAATTCCAATTCAGTTCATGGATACACCACTATTCGGGTCAAATTCGACTTTAAAATGCCCGTCGATGAGGCACTCGGAAAGGTAAAAGATGCTGTGGATCAAGCGCGAACGAAGAGTGATTTCCCGCAGCTACCGGCGGAACCCAATATTTTTGAGCTGGACCCATCTAAAATGCCCATCTTAAACATTAATATGAGGTCAGAAAATGCAGCTGAACTCAAAGAAGTATCCGAAGAGCTTGAAAAACAATTAGAGGAGCTTCCCGAGATAAGTGAGGTTGATATTCGTGGACTTCCTCTACAAGAAATGAGAATTGAAGTAGACCCGGTCAAGGCTCAGGCTGTCAATGTAACGCTTGGTGATATCGAAAATGCAGTCAATGCCGAGAATCAAACTATACCGGGAGGGGAAATTCTCATGGATGGAATTCGAAAAACAATTCGAATTGAAGGAGAGTATAAAAGTGCTGATGAGCTCAAACGAACTGTTGTTAGACAGGATGACTTTCTACCTGTTTACCTCGAAGATGTGGCCCAAGTTTATTTTGGAAATGCAGATACAACATCATTTGCGCGAGAATTTGGCACCTCTGTTGTCATGCTCGATGTTAAAAAACAAGGTGGTGAAAACCTACTCGTTGCCTCGGACAAAATTAATAGCATCATCGCTGAAGCACAAAAAAATGGAATAATTCCAAAAAGTGTAGATATATCATTAACAAATGATCAGTCTAATGTAACCAGAGACATGGTCTCTAACCTGGAAAACTCTATTATTCTTGGAATCATATTAGTCGTTGGAGTTCTACTATTTTTTCTAGGATTGAGAAACGCAATTTTTGTAGGAGTAGCAATTCCGCTGTCCATGCTTATGTCATTTTTGATATTAAACTCCATGGGCATTACATTAAATGTAATGGTCCTTTTCTCACTTGTAATTGCACTGGGAATGCTTGTTGACAACGGAATCGTTATTGTCGAAAACATATACCGCTATATGGATGAAGGCAACACAGCATATACGAGTGTGGTTCAAGGCGTAGGAGAGGTGGCATGGCCTATTATATCTTCAACGGCAACGACCGTTGCTGCATTTGTTCCATTGGCTTTGTGGCCAGGAATTATCGGAGAATTTATGAAGTTTTTACCCATGACTTTGATGATTGTTTTAGCATCCTCCTTATTTGTCGCATTGGTAATCAACCCAGTATTGGCTGTTACTTACATGAAGGTAACACAGAGCCAACCCAATAAAAAGAAGATCATAATCACCTCATTGTTCCTGTCTACCTTAGGTATTTTCTTTATCGTTTTTGGTTGGGTAACCCTCGGTAACTTTATAACCTTCATTGGTATCCTGACATTAGTTAACTTATTCCTATTTATGCCGGGCACTAAGCTATTTCAGAATAGACTTTTGCCTCGTCTAGAAAGTTTTTACGAACGTTTTCTTCGTTTTGCAATGCACGGTAAAAAACCGATTCTATTTTTAATAGGAACCATAATGTTGCTTGTTTTTTCTTTAGGTTTATTTGCGGTATTTCCACCCAAAGTTGAATTTTTCCCCAATAATGAGCCGCAATATGTAAACATTTTTATTTCACATCCCATTGGAACCGATATCGGCGTGACAAATAAAACCACCTTAGTTATTGAGGATGACTTAAATAAAATACTTAGTCCGTATATGGATGCCGATGATACTACAGGAATACCTCAAGACGAACGATTGATTAAGTCGATTATCTCTCAGGTTGGAGAAGGCACAAGTGACCCAGCTCAGGGCGTATCCATGGGAAACACACCTCATAAGGCAAGAATAACCGTTAACTTTTGTGAATTTCAACACAGAAAAAAAACCAAAACCTCAGATGTATTAAAAGCGATTCAGTCAGGGCTAAAGGGAAAATACAATGCTGATCTTGAAATTACGGCAGCTAAGAATGAATCAGGCCCTCCTCAAGGCGCACCGATCAACATAGAAATTACCGGAAGAGGAGAATACAAAGAGCTTATTGCAGCGGCAGAAGGCATCAAAACATACCTAGATAGAAAGGGGATTGATGGTGTAGAAAAATTGAAGCTGAATGTAGATGCTAATCGACCTGAGATACCTATTACGGTTGATCGTGACCAAATCCGTAAACTAAATGCCTCTACATACCAAGTTGGAATGGCAATAAGAAAATCTCTTTTAGGGCAGGAAATATCGACTTATACTATTGACGAAGAGTCACATGATATTGTCGTACGGTTCGATGGCAACAATCGATATGACCTTAATGCCATTTTAGACCAACGGTTGGTTTTCAGAAACAATAAAGGAAAGCTAATGAACATCCCTGTGAGATCTGTTATTGATACTCCTGAGGAAAGCACAAGCTATTCTGCAGTGGTACGGAAAGACCAAATTCCACTGGTTACAATTACATCAAATGTAACTGAGGGTTTTAATGCTAATGAAGTAGTCAAAGTCATGAAAGAGGAATTAGAAGATTTTGAAAAAAAGAACACGCTTTCCGAGAATACAAAGTACCGCTTTGCAGGTCAGCAGGACGAGCAGGCAAAAGAAATGGCCTTTTTAGTTAAGGCCCTTCAAATTGCATTATTCCTAGTCCTCTTAATCATCGTTTCACAATTCAATTCATATTCCGCACCAACAGTAATATTATTGACTGTACTACTCTCTTTGATTGGTGTATTTTTAGGGCTTGTACTATCAGGACAAAATTTCGTCGTAATCATGACAATGATTGGGATCATTTCTCTTGCCGGAGTTGTTGTAAATAATGCGATTGTTCTTATCGATTATACCAACTCATTACGCAAAAGAAAGAGAATTGAAAAAGAGCTAAAAAACAATGAAGTTCTGAGCAATGAAGATCTTCTGGAATGTACCATTCAAGGTGGGAAAACAAGACTTCGACCAGTTCTTCTGACGGCAATCACGACAATTCTAGGATTGATTCCAATGGCCATTGGCTTTAACATCGATTTTGCTGGGCTATTTACATCATATGCGCCAAATGTCTTTTTAGGAGGAGACAACAACATGTTCTTTGCACCGATGGCTTGGACCATTATTTATGGACTAACTTTTGCTACTTTCTTAACGCTGATTATTTTACCTTCGGTATATCTTTTGATGTACAAATTTAAAATTTGGATGTACCGAGTTTTGAGTTGGGAGATAAAAAGTAACTTTTAAATTACTTCAACGTTCAAAACCATATGAGAGCTTTTTCTTTATTGTTTTTTGTATTTCTATTTTATGGATGTGTTAGCGACGCTTCTAATCACCCTGAAATAGATAGCGACTATTTAAGAAGCGATTTTAAAGAGGGAGAAATGTTCTTTGATCTAAAAGAAAATATAGAGCGCATCGAGGGTATCACAGATGCAAAAAGCCTTGAATTCATGAGCGCTGACGGAGTGCTTTTGAAAGCAACCGCAAAAATTGATTCTTTTGGCGAGGTACATATGCTTATTTTGGAACAAGAATTTGAAAACAAACTCAAAAACGAGTTTTACTTTTATAAAAATGGTTTAAAACGTATAAGTCTTCAATCCCATACGGAGTTCAATGAGGAATCCAACTATTATTCGGAGATCATCTCCTTTTATGGTGATTCAGAAAATGTAATTTATTCAGGAAATAGAAATTCCAAAGACATTGACTCTCTATATTTGTTGAGTTATACAGCAGTTGATAAGCAAAGCCATTCCGATGAATTGACCCTTGATTTACTCAAAAGAGAAGGTCCATTTCAAACCAATTTTTTGGGCACGGCATATTTAAAGGAACAAGAAAAGCTATTCTTGATTGTGGGACCAAAAAATCGAGCATATACATCTACCCTTGCGGTAATAGAAAAAACTGAATTTCTCAATCAATTGATAAAATATGAAAGAAAAAATATTGGGAAACTACTAGATATTGACTTTACACATGCCACGCGGACAGATGGGTTTGCCTATCAAGCTTTACTAAATGTATCTGCCGCAAATGAAAGTCAATAACGAAGACGGATTAAACTTTATGCATTTTTATGCATCTAACTAACTTTGCTGCTATAACTAAACAACTATGTTAAAAAATTTATTTCTTAGTTTGTCCTTTTTGATAATGAGCTCTGCTCTTTTTTCACAAACTATGAAGGTTACAGGTACAGTCTACGATACAACCGGAAGTATTCCTCTTGAATCCGTTTCTGTCATTGCTGTGAGATTAAAAGACTCATTACTTTTAGGATATACCAGAACAAACAAAGATGGATTCTTTGAATTGAGTGGATTCCCACCAGATACTTTTGACTTAATGATTGAGTATCCGGGTTTAGACGAAAAATCATATTACATATTTGGAAATGCTGAGAACAACGAAATCGATATTCCCGTAGTAAAGCTCAACCCAAAATCGCAAGATTTAGAGGAAGTCGTGATTTTCGCCAACAAAAATCCAATTTTTTTCAGAGGTGATACGCTGGTGTATGTTGCTGATTCTTTTAAAGTTGCAGAAAATGCAGTAGTTGAAGACCTTTTGAAAAAGCTACCTGGAATTAGTGTAGATGAGAATGGAGCTATAACATCCCAAGGACAAGATATTGAGCAAGTATTGGTAGATGGAGATGAGTTTTTTGGATCAGACCCAACGATTGCTACAAAAAATCTGGGCGCCAAGGGTATTGAAACTGTTGAGGTTTATGAAAAAGAACGTGAAGGCGCTTCCATCGGGGACGATGACAAAATGCAGGTCCTTGATCTTCGTTTAAAAGACGATGCAAAAAAAGGATATTTCGGAAAAATAACAGGGGCTTCGGATTTTGCCCTTTTTGAGGACAACGCATTTTATGAAGGTGAATTTTTGTACAACAACTTCAATAAAAAACGTAAAATTTCAGTCTTTGCCCTAACATCAAATACACCTAGATCAAACATAGGTTTTGGAGATGCTTCAAAGTTTGGTCTTGACAATGAAAGAAGCGGCAAATGGTGGGATCAATCTACTCCGCAAAATACGAGTGGAATTCCGCAGACACTGAAATCGGGCGTTTATTATTCTGACCGGATAGGAAAAACAGGAAAGCTTAATTTTAATTACTCCTATTATGAGGAACAATTGAATGCTGTCTCCAGGAGCAGTTCATCTTATTTTCTGCAAGATTCTAGTTATAGTACATTCGATAATATTACCCAAACCGATACGAGTAAATCTCACCGAATTAACTTATCCTATAAGACAAACTTGGATTCTTTAACTTCAATTGAAATCAAACCAAGTATTCGATTTGACCAGGCAAATTCAAGTAGGTTAACCGAAAATCAGTTTCTCACAAGTGAGGATTCTACATCCTTGGCAACCTCTATTCTAAATGGCAATGATTCAAAGGGTTTTTCAAGCACCTCAGAATTCAGAATAAAAAGAAAATTTAAAAAACCAAAGCGAGAATTAAAAGCTGAATATGTCCTTAGGACTCAAAACAATGAGACGGAAAGTATACTTGAAAACAATTCAGAATACTACCTTCCTAACGCCTATAATGAGTCAACCCTTCAAGATAAAATTAATACCAATAGCTACATCAATCAATCAAGTAAATTGACCTATACAGAGCCATTAACGGAGAAATTTAGACTTCAGCTCGAATACCTTTTTCAAAATAACCGATCTGACCAAGAAATCCTGACGACAGATAGGTTAAATAACAACGTCCAAGTAGATGACTTATCAAACAACTTTGACAACCTTAGAATACAACATCGAGGAACGGCAGTGCTGAGCTATGAAATCTATAAACACCTCATTCAGGCGGGTATAGGCTACAGAAATATTACTATTGATAATAACAATTTGGTTACAGGAAACATTACCAAACAAGATATTAGCAACTATTTGCCTCAATTCAGATATCAATATAAACCTTCGCGATCCAAGCGTTTCAATTTCAGGTACAACACGCAATCTCAACAGCCGTCTATAAACGATTTACAGCCTGTTCAAGATAACTCTAATCCAAATGCCATTCAAATAGGGAATCCCGACTTAGAGCCAAACTACCTGCATTCAGTAAGAATTAACTTCAATTCTTGGCAAGCACTTTCTGGAAGGTATATTTGGAGTGGTCTAAATGCAACTTATATTGATAACGCATTTGCAAGTAGCACAACTTTTGATGAATACGGGCGAACGATTTCTGAAACTAGAAATGTCGATGGCAATATTTTTGCAAACCTATTTGCAGGTGCAGGTTTTCCAATTCTCAATAGAAAAATTGAATTTGAGCCAAATGTAAATGCGAGTTATAATCGAAATACAAACTATATTTCGGATCAAGAGAATATTACGGAAAACACATCAGTTTCAGGAGGTCTGGACATAGAATTTAATCTAGATTCCCTTGAATTAAGTATTGGAAACAATTATGCCTATGTCAATCCTAAAACCTCTCTGTCCACATTTGCCAATCAGCCATACAGCACGCAGCAATATACGGCAAGGATTGAATGGAGAATCAGAGGTGGATTCATGTTAAAGGCTGATGCTAGATTTACCATTAACGCTGGACGGGCAAATGGATTTAATAATAAAATATTAATCGTTAATGCTGAGCTAAGTAAAAACTTCCTCAAAACCCAAAATCTAATTCTTTCTATTAACGGAAACGACCTACTAAATCAAAATGTTAACCTGTTGCGCCAAGTTAACGGTAACGTAATCACAGATAATTTCACTCAGATCATATCAAGATACTTCTTGATGAGACTTACCTATAAATTCAATAACAATAAAACCAAAGAAGATGATTACAAACGTTGGGGTTAAATCCGTGAAGCTAATTACCATCTTTATTTTCTTTTGCAGCTCTAATATACTTGGACAGTATCATAATTATGGGAAAATCACCTTTGAAAGAAAAACAAACCTTTTAAAAAAATACAAGGATAAGTCGAGAATGATGCGTTTCGTAAACGAGGAGAACAAAATTAAAATTGACAAATTTGAACTTTTATTCAACGACACCTCTTCCGTATTCAGGCCCATACAGCAAGTTGATGAAGGAAGAATGGGTTGGCTTACAACCAAGAACTACTACTATCAATACCTTCAGGAAAACACACAGTTTATTATCCTAGGACTTTTTGGCCAGAATGTTTACCTAAAAGATTCTTTACCTCAACGTAAATGGAAAATCACAAATAGTACAAGAAATATAAGCGGTTACAAATGCAGAAAAGCGCTCTATGAAAAAAACGATACTACCCGCATCTATGCTTGGTATGCTTCGGAGCTAACAACATCTATTGGACCAGAGGGTTACTGTGGACTACCTGGGGTTATTTTAGGACTAGCCACTGAAGATGGCGGCATCGTATATTTTGCAAAGTCAATTGAGTTTACAAAACCTAAGCAAGAGGAACTTACTCCTGATGTTGGTAAAAACAAAGTATTTACAATCCAGAAGCTGAAATATAAAATCGAAAAAGATTACGGAAACACACCTTGGGGTAAAGGTATGTTTGACGACCTTTTTAGGTGGCTTTAAGCAAAGCTAACCTTTGTCTCTATGTCAAAGTAAATCTTTACTTTTACACTCCTTTGAGAATTGATAAATATGTGGCAAGGAATTGCAAATCTTATTTTACGTAACCGTTTCCTTATTTTAGGAGCCATTGCTTTGATAACCGTAATGTTTGGTTACTCTGCACTCACCAATCTAAAGCTTGATAATAAATACGGAATCGTTCTTCCCAAAGACTCCCCTACTACCACCAATTATAACAAGTTTAAAAAATTATTCGGTGAAGACGGAAACGTACTGGTTTTTGCCGTCAAAACAGATTCTCTTTACACCGAGAGTAGGTTCAAAAAATGGAAGCAGCTCGGCGATTCTATTTTAAAATTTCAAGGTGTTGAATCTGTTACTTCAGAAGCCACTTTAATTACTTTAAAGAACGACAAAGAGAAAAAGGAGTTTGTTTTTGAACGAATCTTCGAAGAGGACGATACTCTTTTTAAGAAAAAAAGCATCCAAGTCATTAAGGAGGAGGTTCGGACAAATCCATTCTACAAAGGACTTCTGTACAGTGACAGCGGAAATGTATCTGTAATGATGATTGGCATATCTGAATCAACGCTCGCCGATCAAAAAAAATCTAAAATTGTTCTTCAAATTGAGGATTTGGCACGCTCTTACGAACCGGCATTTGGCCCAATACATTTCGCTGGGCTACCACATCTAAGGGTTGTAATTGCTACAAGAATTCAAAATGAAATGTTTCTTTTCATTATGGCATCTATGCTTGTGACAGGTGTGCTTCTTTACTTATTCTTTAGGTCTTTAAGAGTTGTTGGGATATGTCTTACTGTCGTTGCTGTGGCAGTAGTTTGGGCCTTGGGAAGTATTGGAGCCATGGGGTTTAATCTGTCTATTCTAATGGCACTAATTCCACCCCTGATGATAGTTATTGGTATACCAAACTGTGTCTTTTTGATGACAAAATTCCATCAAGAGGTTAAGGAACATGGTAATAAAGTCAAGGCCTTATCCCGAGTCATCCAAAAAATTGGAACCGCAACCCTATTAACCAACTTTACCACGGCACTTGGATTTATGACCTTCGCATTTACAAATTCTACGAAATTGATGGAATTTGGGATTGCTGCATCGATCAATATCATGCTGGTATTTGTAATATCCATATGTGTTCTTCCGATCATAGCATCGTTTTCTAAGCGCCCAAAGAATAGGCACCTCAAACACCTTGACAGGAAAATTGCTACAGGGATGCTAGATTTTATCGTTTATAATACGGAGCATCGACGTCCATGGATATATTTAACCACTTCAATATTAATCATTGTCAGCTTTATCGGTTTATATAAAATGGAAGCAACGGGTAATCTTACCGGTGACCTTCCTGTAAATGACCCCATAAGCAAAGATGTTCGTTTTTTAGAAAAACACTTTGGAGGATCTATTCCTTTTGAAATGATGATTCATTACAAAGACAAGGACTTGTTCAATTTCAAGGAAATGAACTCGCAAAAAATTAACAACACGCTAAATAAATTAGCGCGAATTGATGCTATTCAAGATACCTTAGAAAACGATTCTCTTTTTTCGAAAAGCATATCCATCGTTGATTTCATTAAAGCGCTTAACATGGCTTATTATTCCAATGACGCCTCCAAATATAAGCTTCGTATTCGTCAAGTTGGAATGGCGAAAACTTCAAGTAGAAGACAAAAAGAGTACTTCAAAAAATTATTTCAAGGGGATATCTATAACGGTGGTTTTTCAATTAAGGAAGTACTTGATACAAACTCTCAGCATATTCGCGTCAGAAGCCAAATGAAAGACCTCGGCTCTTATGATGTCGCACAAAAAGTGCAGCAATTAAAAGGAACGGTGAATAAAATTCTCAATCCCAAGAAAGAGTATCTTGAAGACTATTATGCTAAAATAAACTGGCCGAAAGATGAAGAGGATTCCCTTACTGTTGATTACGTCGACTCTATTTTCATACTCGAATCAGCGATAAAAAGATCACTAATTGACGAGCTATCTAAAGGTAATATTGAAGAAAAGAATAAACTTTACGAAGACAAAGCATATTTATATGAGTCCATGGATTCAATTGGATTCCATTCTTGTATTTATAATGCTATTGAAAAAGAATATTTTGATGTAACCTTTACTGGCACCTCTGTTGTTGCTGCTGAGGGAACTAGATATCTTGTGAAGAACCTCATAACGAGTCTGATTTTTGCTATTATTTCCATAGGAATTCTTATGGCAATACTTTTTAGATCATGGAGAATGGTCGTTATTTCAATGGTTCCAAATATAATCCCCCTGCTATTTACCGGAGGAATTATGGGTTGGTTCGGGATACCCTTAAAACCCTCAACGCTCTTAGTTTTTAGTATTGCCTTCGGGATATCAGTAGATGATACCATTCATTACTTAGCAAAGTATCGACAGGAGCTAAAGACCAATGAATGGAACCTTAAAGCATGTATTAATAATGCCACAAGAGAGGCTGGGCTAGGTATGTTTTATACCTCAATTGTGCTTTTTTCTGGTTTCTCAGTGTTTACCTTTTCCCAATTCGGTGGAACACAAGCCCTTGGTATGCTTGTCTCAATTACTTTATTAATAGCTATGCTCACCAACTTAATGGTTTTGCCTTCACTACTTCTTTCCTTGGATCGGCTCATTACAACAAAATCATTTAAGGAGCCCTACTTCGAGGCTTATGAGGAGGAAGATGAGGTAGAATGGAATGCGCTTGCACTTGAAAAAGAAGAAGCGAAAAATTCTCAAAAAAGTAAAGAACTATGAAAGGAATCATTTTAGCAGGAGGTTCAGGCACAAGACTTCATCCTTTGACGCTGGCGGTTAGTAAACAGCTTATGCCTATTTTCGATAAACCAATGATTTATTATCCTTTATCGATTTTAATGCGCGCGGGGATCAATGAAATATTAATTATTTCTACACCACATGACCTACCTAATTTTGAAAAATTATTGGGCGATGGTAAACGATATGGTTGCACTTTTGAATATGCTGTTCAAGAGAAGCCAAATGGTTTAGCCCAGGCATTTATTATAGGTGAAGAATTCATAGGAAAAGATAAGGTTTCCTTAATATTAGGAGATAATATTTTTCACGGTGGAGGATTGAACAAACTGCTTCAAGAACACAACGATCCAGATGGAGGAGTCATTTACGCATACCATGTAAAAGACCCTGAAAGATATGGAGTTGTAGATTTTGATGCGCAAATGAATGCCTTGTCTATTGAGGAAAAACCTGATTCTCCAAAGTCTAATTATGCTGTACCAGGCCTTTATTTCTATGATAACTCAGTCATTGAAATTGCAAAATCTATTCAACCTTCTGCACGAGGCGAATACGAAATCAGTGACGTCAATTCTGAATACCTGCGAAGAGGTAAACTAAAAGTCGGAGTGCTTGACAGAGGAACTGCATGGTTAGATACAGGAACCTTTTCGTCTTTGATGCAAGCCTCTCAATTTGTTCAAGTTGTAGAAGAAAGACAAGGTTTGAAAATTGGTTGTATTGAAGAAATCGCATACAGAAAAGGATTTATTTCAAAAAAGGAATTGAGTGAACTAGCAAAACCATTAGAGAAAAGTGGTTACGGTACATACTTATTAGAACTACTGGAGGAAGACTAATGGATTTTCTTAAAGATTACACAGGCAAAATAAACAAGGAGCTCGAGGCAATCGACCTTCCTAACGGCCCATCGAATCTCTATGACCCATTGCGCTATTTTTTTAAGCTCGGCGGGAAGAGAATTAGACCCATACTTACACTTTTAGCGGCTGAGCGTTTTGATAAAAACGCAGTGAATGATTCGATAAACGCTGCTTTAGCAATAGAAATTTTTCATAATTTTTCACTCGTTCATGATGATATCATGGATGAGGCACCAGTTAGAAGAGGACAACAAACCGTCCATAAAAAATGGAATCAAAGTATCGCCATATTGTCGGGAGATGTGATGCTTGTAAAAGCTTATGAATATTTAAATAGTTATTCCCCAGAAATAGCAAAACAATTAATTAAAATTTTCAGTAAAACAGCCGTAGAAGTATGTGAAGGCCAGCAAATGGATATGGATTTCGAAAAAATATCTAAGGTAACGCAAGAAGATTACCTTAAAATGATCACACTTAAAACATCAGTTCTATTAGGATGTGCTTTACAAATGGGAGCAATCGTTGGCGGTGGTGATGTACAAGGGCAAACTGATCTTTATGCCTATGGCTTAAATATGGGAATCGCTTTTCAAATTCAGGATGACCTTCTTGACTTATATGGCGATCCAAAACTCGTTGGAAAACAAGTAGGAGGAGATGTAATAGCAAATAAAAATACGCTTCTCATGGTTATCGCAAAAGAGAGCGCAAATGAAAACCAGCTTAAAAAGCTTGAAAAACTTTCAACTGAAACCAATATTGACAGGAAAATCAAAGGAATCATTGCTCTTTTCAAAACACTGAAAGTTCAAGAAAAATGTCAGGAACTCATGGGTGATTTCTATAACAAAGCCGAATACTATCTCAATAAAATCGATGTAAACGATTCTGAATCAGGACTTTGGTTACTAACAAAGCAATTACAAAAAAGGAGCTATTAAAGCCCTTTTTTATTTTTTGAAACAAGATTAAATCCCTATATTTGTACCTCAAATTAAATTTATTACAATGAAGAAAATCTACAGTATTATTTTATGTTTGTCTGTTTTCGGATCTGTTAACGCTCAAAAAATAGACAGAGCTGAACAACACGTGACGAAGCAAGACAATTTTTCAACTACAGTTAAGCCATCGGCTCAAACTGAAAGTAAAGGGGCACTTCTTTGGGAAGATAGCTTCGCAGATCAATCACTTTGGAACATCACTATTGATGGGGTAAATCCTGCTGGTTGGGAGTTCTCGACTGACCCTGCTGCCATTCCGGTTGCTGCATTGTCTCCAATGGCTTCTACAACAGCAAGTGACGGTTTCCTTTTCGTAAATTCAGATGGGAACAACTCTACTGACTTTGAAGGAACGCCAATTGTCACAAACGCAACTTTGGTAACACCTATCGATCTTACGGGTTCTGAATTTGTTAAACTTTCATTTCAGCACAACTACAGATGGTGGCAAGATACAAGAGGTGTAAGAGTTTCTGGTGATAACGGCGCAACTTGGACTGAATACCAACTTACATGTGGTGTTGATGATACAGGTAACTGTATCGGGTGTGAGGAGACTGATAACTATCCTGGAGACCAAAGTGCTGGAAACCCGGTGTATGAGAGTATTGACATTTCTGCAGTAGCAGGAAATCAAGCACAAGTTCTTATTCAGTTCTACTACAATGACAACGATTATTGGGCATGGTATTGGGCCGTTGATGACGTAAGAATTAACGAAATCGATGATTTT
>MDSY01081682.1_pt1 | contig 22857 bp, 18 predicted proteins | sample 811131 | NCBI WGS metagenome assembly MDSY01 (sample SAMN05326643, study PRJNA326480) | marine metagenome | isolation source: seawater | place: Atlantic Ocean: South West | collected 2010 | reverse complement strand
TTGGTTGATGTTGGTGGATTTGTATTGGGCATTTCAAATACACTGGTTATACCTCCGGCTATTGCCGCCCTACTTCCAGAATGAAGATCCTCGGTATCTGTGGAACCAGGTTCTCTAAAATGAGTTTGTGTATCAATGCATCCTGGCAAAACTGTTTGACCTTCAGTATCTATTATTTCCTTAGTTTCCTCTGAAATGCCGCCTATTCTTTGAATTAAGCCATCTTTAATTCCAATGTCTTGGTTTTTTAATTGCCCATCAATATAACATTTTCCGTTTTTAATTATAAGATCTAACATTTTTAAAAAAAGTAATTATATTATTAATCTGAATCAATCAATTATGAAAAAAGACAGTGTATATATATTAGAAGACAGGGGTTTGCTATATATAAATGGAAAAGATTCAAAAGATTTTCTTCAAAACATCATCACAAATAACATAGAAAAAGTATCAAACAATATAAGTTGCTTTGGGGCACTATTAACTCCTCAAGGAAAATATCTTTTTGATTTTATAATAATTAAACATAAAAGTGGATATTTTTTAGACTGTGAAAAAAAAAATATTGAACAACTTTACGGACAATTGAACCTTTACAAGTTAAGATCTAAAGTAGAAATATTAAACTTAAGTAATGAATTTGTTGTTGCTGCATTAAGTAAAGAAAAATTTTTATCTATAGATAATTCCAAAAATCAAGAAGGATGGACAATAAAATTCCAAGAAGATACAATTTTTTTAGATCCAAGATGTAAAGAATTAGGGGCGAGATTAATTATTAATTTAGAAAAATTATATTTATCATTAAAAAAATTAGAATTAAAAACTTCTAATATAGAAGAATATTATAATCATAGTTATGAACTTGGTATATCTCAAAGTGATAACCAAAATCTTCAAAATAAGTTATTTGGAATTGAATGTAACTTCGAAGAAATCAATGGAATTGATTTCAAAAAAGGATGTTACATAGGACAAGAAAATACAGCTCGAATTAAACTTAAAAAAAAACTTAATAAAAGACTTTTTGCAATAAAAATATTAGAAGGAAATCTAAATAGTGAACAAATTATTTTAGAAAATAAAGAAATAGGAAAAATACTTATTAATAATCGTAATCCTTTTGCGCTGATAAAATACCAAATTGAAGATTTTGATTTTGAAAATATTTATAAATGTGGAGATGCAAAAATCAAAATAAAAAAACCTTTTTGGTTATAGGTCTAATTTAGAAACTTAGACAAATTTGGTTTATAATAATTAGGACCCTTCATCACTTTACCATTTTCATTAAAAATTGGTTTACCATCAATGTCTAATTTACTCATGTTAGAATTTTGTACCTCATTAAAGCAATTGTCTAAATTTATTCCAAATGCATGTCCTGCACCATAAGTAACATATAAAATATCTGTTAAAGCATCAGCAACTTCTAATAAATCTTTATTATCAATTGCTTGTTTAAGTTCTTCAAGTTCTTCTTTTATCAAATTGTATCTTAGATTATTTATTTTTTCTGATGCAAATGAAGGTTTAGATTTAACTTCTTGACCAAATGTTTCCATGAATGTTTTTACTTTTTGAAAGTTTGTCATTTTACTCCTGTAAGATTAATTAAAACTAGTATATAAATAATTTATATAAAATATTCAAATAAATGAAATTAAGAGAAGAAACTGATAGTATTGGAAAGATTAAAGTACCAGCTGATAAATATTGGGGTGCATCCACGCAAAGATCAAAAAAATACTTTAATATTGGGGAAATATTAGTAAAAAATGTTTTAATTAAATCAATTGCTATAATCAAAAAATCAGCAGCAATAGTTCACAAAAAAGATAAACAAATAAAAACTAACATTGCTAACGCAATAATAAAAGCAGCTAATGAAGTTATAGTTGGAAAATTAAATGATCATTTTCCTCTTAAAGTTTGGCAAACAGGATCGGGAACACAAACTAATATGAATGTAAATGAAGTAATAGCAAATAGAGCTATAGAAATTTTAGGTGGAAAAAAAGGAACAAAAAAACCTGTACATCCAAATGATGACGTTAATAAATCACAGTCTACAAATGATGTTTTTCCAACTGCAATGCACGTAGCAATAGCTTTGGAAACAAAAGAAAAACTTTTGCCTTCATTATCAAATTTAAATAAAGAGTTAAAAAAAAAAGTAAACAAATATAAAAATATAGTTAAAGTAGGACGAACTCATTTGCAAGACGCTACGCCTATTACGCTAGGTCAAGAATTTTCAGGTTATCAATCTCAGTTAGAAAGTTGCATTAAAAGAATTAAAAATGCATTAAATGAAATATATTTTTTAGCCCAAGGAGGCACTGCTGTGGGTACAGGAATAAATACAAAAAAAAACTTTGATAAAAAAATTATAAAAGAAATAAAAAAAATAACTAAAATTCCTTTCAAGCCTGCAAAAAATAAATTTGCAGCGTTAGCTTCTCATGACGCTATAGTTAACTTTTCTGGAACTTTAAATACTACTGCTGTTTGCTTAATGAAAATAGCAAATGATATTAGATTTTTAGGATCTGGGCCTAGAGCTGGTTATGGAGAATTAATTTTGCCTGCAAATGAACCCGGGTCCTCTATTATGCCTGGAAAAGTAAATCCGACTCAATCGGAAGCTGTTACAATGGTTTGCGTAAAAGTTATTGGAAATCATAATGGTATTACAATGGCAGGATCTCATGGTCATTTTGAATTAAATGTCTTTAAACCACTAATTGCACATAATATACTTCAATCTATTGATTTATTATCAGATAGTTCAAAAAATTTTTCAATCTATTGCATCAAAGGTATTAAAGCTGACAAAAATAAAATAAAAGAATATTTAGATAATTCACTAATGCTTGTCACTGCTCTTGCGCCTCATATCGGATATGACAATGCAGCCAAAATTGCAAAATTAGCTCTCAAAAATAAAACAAAATTAAAACATGAAACGTTAAAAACAGGCCTAATTACAGAAAAAGAATATGATAAAATAGTAAATCCAAAAAAAATGACCGAACCAGCTTAGTTCAAAGTTTTCAATAATATTTTTCTTAGTAATTGAATATTTTTTAAAATAACTTTTTCATCAGTTTTTTGTTCTGGACTTACTTTTTTTATGTTTAAATTCGAAATTAAAAATTGATCATTTTCTAGATTTCTTTCTAAATCAAAAAATATTTTACTTGCTTCATTAAATTTATTATTGGTTAACAGGAATTTTCTAGCAAATGCTTTTTGATTTATTATTTCTAATACATTGCTTGATCTAAATATTATTTCTCCTTGCTTTTCATAAAATGAAAATTTTGATTTTATAAAACCAACATCTTTGATTTGAAATTTGGCTTCCTGCATATTAATAGTTTGTTCATTTATAACTAATTCAATTATACCATTATCAATTATTTCATTATTTAGTTTTTTAATATTTAAAGTCAATTTTCCATTAAGATTTCCCAATAGATTGCTTTCTAAATTATAGATAAAATATAAAATATTATCTATTATAAATTTTGGATCTTTTTCAATCAAACTAATTTTGGAAGTAAAATAAAAAGGATCTAATTCTATATTTGATGATATTTTAATTTTTTCATTAATACTTTCTTCTGATGAACGAATTAATATACTATTGTTATTTACATAATATTCAATATTCATATGTTCATTTAAAAATTTTCCTGAAACCTTGCCTGAATAATTTGATTTATTTTTAAAATTAAAAAAATTTTTTAAAAGAATATTTGGATTATTAAAATTTATTTCATGATAAGTGCTATTAGGTTTATCGTAATATCTTTTCCAAGATGACATATAATCTAAATTAAATATATTTCCTTTAATTTTTAATTCTTTATATTTATTCCTATCATCAATAAAATAATCTAAACTATTAATTGGAGAAATTAGCAAAGTACTATCATTATCAATATAAAAAAATTTACTATTATTAATTCTTATTGGTTTATTTATTTTATAAAAAAGATGATTTCTAAAATCCTTCAGATCTTGGAATTTAAAAGTTATATTAGAGTCTTCAATCTCCAATTTATCAATTAAAATATTTGATTTTGAGTATATGCTACTTATTGGTATAAAAATTTTTAGATCTTCGGTTTCAATAATTGAAGATTTATTGTTATTTTGATCTAAATACAAATTAGCTTTCTCAATTAATATGTGTGGTTTTGGTAATATTTTGTATGTAATTTTCCCTAAAATTTTCATATCAATCTTAAATTCAGATGAAATTTTTTTTTCTATTTTGTTTTCAACACTTTCATAATCAAATAAAACTGGTATTGATAGAAGCATAAGCGATGTAAAAACAAAAATTATTGTAACTAATACAACTAAGAATGACTGATTATTTTTTTTGTTTTTTGTCATGAAAATTTATATGGCTTATACTATAAAATTATAAATGTTGGATTCAGAATATATAAATAATTTAAATGAAAACCAAATTGAGGCAGTTTCACATATTAAAGGGCCTTTATTAATTGTTGCAGGCGCAGGTTCAGGAAAAACAAGGGTTTTAACTTCAAGAATAGCTCATATAATTAAACTACATAAAGCATTTCCTAATCAAATATTAGCAGTAACTTTCACTAATAAAGCTGCAAAAGAAATGCAAACAAGAGTTTCTAAACTACTTAAAAAAGAAGCTACTGGTTTGCCTTGGCTTGGCACATTTCACTCGATAAGTGCAAAATTATTACGAAAACATGCTGGAGCAGTTGGTCTAAAATCTAATTTCTCTATAATTGATCAAAGTGATCAAGAAAGATTAATAAAAAATATTTGTAAAGCCGAAAATATCGATATAAAAAAAATTTCTCCAAAATATATATTAGCAGTAATAGATAAATGGAAAAATAAAGGATTTTATCCTGATGAAGTAATCTTAAAAAGAAAAGAAGTTTTGGAAAGAAATTTTTTACGTATATATAAAATATATCAACAAAAATTAATAGATTTAAATGGAGCAGATTTTAGTGATTTGATATTACATATAGTAAAAATTTTTGAAAAGAATAAGGATATCTCAGAACTTTATTCAAAAAAATTTAAATATATTTTAGTTGATGAATACCAAGACACAAATTATATTCAAAGCGAATGGTTAAGACATTTGTCAGCATTTAATCAAAATATTTGCTGTGTTGGAGATGATGATCAATCAATTTATAGCTGGAGAGGAGCAGAAATAAAAAATTTTCTTGAGTTTGATAAAGTTTATAAAAATACAAAAATTATAAGATTAGAAAAAAATTATAGATCAACTCAAAATATTTTAAATGTAGCATCTAAGTTAATTCAAAATAATCAAAATAGAGTTGGCAAAAATCTTTTTACTAATCAGGATGATGGTGAGCTAGTAACTTTAAACTGTTTTAGAAATGTTAAAGATGAGGCGGTTGAAATTGGATCTAATATTGAAAAATTTAAACAAAAATATTCTTTAAATGAAATGGCTATTTTAGTTAGAGCAATATTTCAAACTAGGGAGTTTGAAGAAAGGTTTTTAAAAATAGGTATTCCTTATAGAATAGTTGGAGGCATAAAATTTTATGAAAGGGCTGAAATTAAAGATTGTGTAGCTTACTTAAGATCTGTCCACCAACCTTTGGATGATTTATCTTTTGAAAGAATAATTAATGTTCCAAAAAGATCTATTGGTGATACAACTATTAAAAATATTAATAGTTTTGCTAAAAAAAATAAATGTTCATTAGAATTTGCTTCTAGAAAGTTGATAGAACTTAATAAAATTAAACCCAAAACAAAAATTGGTTTAAGCTCATTATTAAATTTACTTGAAAAATGGAGATATGAATTAAAAAATAAAATTAATCATAATAAATTACTTCAAACAATTTTAGATGAATCTGGATATAGTGAAATGCTTAAAAATAAAAAAGATTTAGAAAATGAGAATAGATTAGAAAATATCAAGGAACTTTTAAATGCAATGAAAGAATTTGATAACCTTGAAAGTTTCTTAGAACATGTTGCTTTAGCAACTTCTTTAGACCAAAACTGGAAAAGTGAAAAAATTAATCTCATGACTTTACATGCTTCAAAAGGACTAGAATTTGATGTTGTATTTCTTCCTGGTTGGGAAGAAGGATTGTTTCCACATCAAAAAAGTATTGAAGAAAAAGGAGAAAATGGCCTAGAAGAAGAAAGAAGACTGGCTTATGTAGGTATTACAAGAGCAAAAAAATTGGCAAAAATTTCATTTTCTATGAACAGATTTTACCAAGGAGACTGGATAGATAGCATGGCTTCTAGATTTGTTGATGAGTTGCCCGATGAATATGTTAAAAAAAATAATAGTTTTGTTGAGGATGAAAATAATGATTTTGAATTTAATCAGGATATTGACTTTGAAAATGAAATAAGAAGTCCTGGTTGGATTAGATATCAAAAAAAATTAAAATGATTAACAATATTAAAAAAATATTTAGTTCTTATAACCTAGATGGTTATTTAGTACCTAAGAACGACGATTATTTTACAGAATATTCTAAAATAAGTTATTTAAAATTAGTCACGAATTTTTCTGGATCTGCTGGATTTGCTCTAATTTTAAAAAAAACCAATTATCTTTTTGTTGATGGCAGATATACTTTGCAAGCAAAAAAACAGTCAGGAAAAAAATTTAAGATAAAAGAAATTCCTTACATTTGGCCAAAAAATATTTTGAATAAATTAATAAAAAAATTAAATATTGGTTTTAATCCAAAGCTTTTTACAAATATCAATCTTGATAAATATTTTGAAAATAGCTGTAATTTGATATCTATAAATGAAGATATTTTTAAAAAAGGTAAAAAAGATAATTTTTCAATAAATAATAATTTTTTTCTACTAAATAAAGATATAGTTGGAGAGAATTCAAAATCTAAAATAAGTAGGCTTACTAAATTATTAAAAAAAAAAAAAATTAATTATTTATTTGTTAGTGCAGGAGAAAATGCTTGTTGGTTGCTAAATATAAGAGGGAAAGACTTACCCAACTCTCCAATTGCTAATTGTAAATTAATTATTTCTGATGAAAAAAAAATTTATTTTTTCTCTCCTTTGCATAAAGTAATTAAGATTAGAAAAAAAATCAAAAATATAAAAATATCTTACCATAAGGAAGAAGATTTTTTTGAAGTATTAAATACACTGAATAATGGTACCTTCTGTATAGATAGCCATACATGCTCTGTATTAAATGAAGAATTAATTAAATCAAAATTTAATATAATTTTTAAAAAAGACCCAATATATAATTTTAAATCAATTAAAAATAAAAAAGAAATAAAACATATGCAGGATGCGCATATTAAAGATGGTGTAGCCTTAACAAGATTTTTATACTGGATAAAAAAACAAAAAATAAATAAATTGACAGAAATATATATTGAAAAAAAATTAGAAAATTTCAGAAAAAAATCAAAAAATTATTTATATCCAAGCTTTAATACAATTGCTGGCTCCGGACCTAATGGTGCAATTATACATTATAGATCAAGTAAAAAATCTAATAGAAAATTAAATAAAAATGACCTTTTGCTTGTTGATTCTGGTGGACAATACAAATGGGGCACCACTGATGTAACAAGAACAATATGTTTTTCAAATGTTTCTCAAAAAATTAAAGAAGTTTTCACAAGAGTGCTAAAAGGTCATATAGCAATGGTGTTAACAAATATTGAAAAAAAAAAAACAGGACACAACATTGATAAAATAGCAAGAAAAAGTTTAAATTCTGTAGGATTAGATTATAGACATGGAACAGGACATGGAGTTGGTTTTTTTTTAAATGTGCACGAAGGCCCTCAGAGTATTTCAAAAAATAATAAAGTAGAATTAAAAGAAGGAATGATTGTAAGTAACGAACCAGGTTTTTATAGAGAAAATAAATTTGGTATCAGAATAGAAAATTTAGTTTTTATAAAAAAAAATAAAAAAAATTTAATATTTGAAAATTTAACATTTGCTCCAATCGATAAAGATCTAATTGATTTTAATATGTTAAAAAGTTATGAAAAAAATTATCTTTTTAATTATCATTTAGAAACGTATAAAAAAATTTCTCCTTATTTAAAAAAGAATGAAAAAAAATGGTTAGCAAAATCAATTTAAAAGATTTAGCCATTCAGTTTGAAGTAAAATCTTTATACCTAATTTTTTAGCTTGATCAATTTTTTTATTAGTTGGTTTTTCTCCAATTACTAAAAAATCTAATTTTTTATTTACACTGCTTATTATAGAACCAGAATTTTGTTCAACTAATGATTTTGCTTCTGCACGACTCATCTCTTTTAGTTTTCCTGTAAACATAAAAGTTTTACCTAAAAATTTTCCCTTTCGGTCTAGTTCTCTTTTTTTAATTGATAGAATTTTACTTAATTGAAACACAACATTATAATTAGTATTATTTTTAAAAAATTTTTTTATTGAATTAATTTGTGTTTCACCAATTCCATCTATATTTAAAAATTGATCAAAATTTTTACTTTCTACAATTTTCAAAAAATTATTAGAAAATTTTACATAATCTGCAATTAATTTTGCATTTTCAACTCCGATATGTCTGATTCCAATTGAAAAAATAAATTTATCTAATGATATATTTTTTGAATTTTCTATTGAATATTTCAGATTTGATGCAGATAATTTTCCCCATCCATCAATTTGAGATATTTTTTTATAATCTAACTGAAATATATCTTGAGGTAGTCTAATTAATTTTAAATCCCAAAATTTTTCTACAACTTTTTTTCCCAATCCATCTATATTTAAAGCTTCTTTAGAAATAAAGTGCTTAATTTTTTCTATTGCTATTTTTTCACATATATATCCTTCATTCGTGCATCTCCTAACTGCGTCATATTTTTTTGTTAATTTGTTAAATTCTTTTTCAGTTTTATTTCCACAAGATGGACATTTAGACGGAAATAAAAATTTTTTTGAATATTTTTTTCTTTTTTTCAAATCAATTTCTATAACATGTGGAATTACATCTCCTGCTCTTTCTATTTTTGCTGTATCTCCAATTCTTATATCTTTTCTTAAAATTTCATCCTCATTATGAAGAGTTACATTAGATACGATAACTCCTCCAATATTTATAGGTTTTATCTTTGCAACAGGGGTTAAGGCTCCAGTTCTTCCAACTTGAATATCAATACTTAATATTTCTGAATAAGCGCTATCTGCAGAAAATTTATGAGCTATAGCCCACCTAGGTGAATTAGAAGTAAATCCTAATCTTTTTTGTAAGTTTAAGTTATTAACTTTATAAACTAAGCCATCTAAATCATAATCTAGATCATACCTTTCCTTTTCAAATTCCCCATGAAATGACAAAAGATTTTCAATGTCTTTTATAGTTTTGTTGTATTTGCTAGTTTTAAAACCCCACATATTTAGAGCTTTCAAAAATTTTGACTGTAGTTGAAATTTATTATCCTCAAAATAACCAAAAGTATAAGCAATAAAATTTAAAGGAATTTTTTTGGTCTCATTGGGATCTTTTTGTCTTAACGATCCAGAAGCAGCATTTCTTGGGTTTGCAAAATTATCTTTTAGTATTTCAAAATCTTTTTTATTTATAAAAACTTCTCCTCTTATTTCAATTTCATTTGGAAAATTTTTATCGATTATTTTGTGAGGTATATCTTTAATAGTTTTTAAATTTTCTGTTATTAACTCCCCTTCTTTTCCATCTCCTCTTGAAACACCTGATATTAGCTTTCCATTTTTATAAGTTAATGAAGCAGAAATTCCATCTATTTTTGGTTCTACACTATATTCAATTGCTATTTTCTCATTCAAATAATTTAATATTTTCTTTTCGAAATTAATTAAATCTTCTTTATCAAATGCATTTGACAATGACAGCATTTGGACTCTATGTTTGGATTTTAAAAAATTTTTAGATGGTTTATAACCTGTTGTTTTCGATGGAGATATATTGCTACTTAAATAACTAAATTTTTTTTCAAGATCAAGAATTTCTTTTTTTAAAATATCATATTTTTTATCAGTTATTATAGGTGCACTTTTTTCGTAATAAAGTTTATTGTGTTTCTGAATTTGTTGTATTTTTTTTAAATATTCTTCTTTTATTTTATCATTACTCATGCATCTATTTACTTAAGTAATTCTTTAAATTTTTTTATTATAGAATTTTGTTTTTTTTTATTTTCACTTTTTGAAGTCTTTTCATATTGTTTATTGAAAATTTTATATGTTTCTTCATACCATTTGCTAGATTGATAATTATATCCTAATAAAGATGCATATTTTTTTGATTCATCTATTAACCCAATTCTATAATGTATCTCTACCAACCTATGCAGCGCTTCATCTGCAAAAATTGTGGTTTCATAATCATTTACTACTTTTTTAAATCTGTTAATCGCTGGTATCCATTTTTCCTTATCTACATAATATCTAGCCAGATACATTTCTTTAGATGCTAAAATTTCCTGAATTAGTTCTAATTTAAATTCTGAATCGATTGCAAAGTCTGTATTTGGATAGTTTTTTATTATTATTTTAAAATATTTTTTAGCTTGGGCGATATCATGTAAATCTTTTTTCTCATCAACAATTTGATCATAGTGGCATAGTGCTAATAAATAATAAGCATAATCTATTCTTGGATGATTTTTATATTTATCAATAAATCTTTCTAATTCTATAATTGCATCATTATAATATAACTGAGAAAAATAAGCATACGCCGCCATTAAAGCTGATCTAGGTGCCCAAATTGATTGGGGATACAAAAGTTCTGCTTCATTAAATTTTTTTGCAGCAAATAAAGCATCGCCTCTTTCCAACTCTTTAAGTCCATCTGTGTAAGCTTCTATCATTTGAGAATTTAAGCTTTTTTCTTCTATAATTGATACTTTTTCTTTTTCTTTTGCGCAAGATATTACAAATAAGAAAAATAATAATACTAAATATTTTAGAACTATTTTCATTTTTAAATTTTATCAGAATTCTTTTTAAAATTCTAACAATTATGCAATAGATCTTAAATGATGATTGTTTGCAAAAGAATGAGGTAAATTTTTTCCTTTAATTTCTATCAATGAATAATTCTTTTCATCACTAAATAATTTTTTGAGAAGTTTATTAGTTAAACTATGCCCTCCTTGAGAGCACTTTACAGAACCGATTATTTTATAACCAGATAGGTATAAATCACCCATACAATCCAATATTTTATGATTAACAAATTCAAGTTTATTTCTTAGGCCTTCTTCGTTGAGTATAGAATTATCTTTTACAACAATTACATTTTCTAAACTTCCGCCTCTTCCTAAATTCATTTTTTTCAATTTTTGTATATCCTCATAAAGACAAAAAGTTCTCGAGTTATAAATGTCAGTCAAATTATCTTCAAAAATATTAATTTTATTTCTTTGATTTTTAATTAAAGAATTTTGGTACTTAATTTCAAAATCAATGTCTAAAGTTACGTTTGATTTATCTATCGTAATATATTTATTATCTTCATTTATTTCCACTTTATCTTGAATTTTAATTAACTTAATTGGTTTATCACTAATTTGAAAACCAACATTTTTTATTAATTTTACAAAACTTTTTGCTGAACCATCTAATATTGGAACTTCTTGCGAATCTAACTCAACAATAGCATTATCGATTCCTAAGCCATAAAATGCTCCCATCAGATGTTCTATTGTTGAAACTTTAATTCCATTTTCATTTGAAATTGTTGTACATAATGTAGCATCAGTTACATTATTGAAATTTGGAATTATAATATTATTATTTTTAATATCTAATCTTTTAAATATAATTCCTGAATTTGGTGATGCAGGTAATATGCTTAATTTTACATTTACCCCAGTATGAATGCCCACTCCTTCTATTGATATTTTTTTTAAGACCGTTTTTTGAGTTAAAATGGACATTAAAGTCCTTATATTTAAAGTCTATAATTTTGGATATACAAGTATTGTTACAAGAAAATACAATTATTTCGCAAAAAAATTAAAAAATTTCTCAAAAAAACCCTTTTTTTTAGTACTTTTTATATTCAATTTTACTTCTCCAACATTTGATTCAACTTTAACATTAAGGCCAGAATTACAAATTTCTAAATCAGATTCTTCGTAAAAATTTATCTCATTAAAATTATATTTATCATCTAAATTGAAAGAATTGTTATTAAAGAGCTTAGAACCATTTCCAGTTAAAACAAATATTGAGTTTTGGGATTGTCTTAAGTTTTTTGCATCATATAAATCTTTAAAAACTAACTCAATAATTTCTTCTATTCTTGCTAATACTACTTTTTTTAACAAGTCTATAGAAATATTTTCGTCTAATATTTTTTTTAAAAAACTATCATTTTTATGATTATTATTTATATCATGTGAAAATTCGATTTCAGATTTATTAAATAATTTTTTTATTTTTTCAGATTCATCTATTTCTATATTCAAAACCTTTGATATATCTTTTGTAATATGATGGCCACCTATACTAATAAAGTTAATAAAGTTTAGTTTTCCATTATTAAATAAAGATAACGTACTTCTTTCAAAGCCAATATCAAGGAATGCAACAAATTCATAGTCTTTAAATGATTTGATGTATGATAAAGATTTGACATAACTTGAGCAAAAAAAATTGATAATTTGCAAATTTTTTTTTTTAAAAATATTTATTATTTTATTATATTTTTCTAAAGGTAAACATAAATATTTTATTTCTAATATTATTGACTTTCCTTCTAAATTATTTTTTAGATCAAAAAATACTTGTCCATTTATAATATATTTAATAGATATTGTATGAATTATTTTTTTTTTAACATAATTATTATTAATTAAATGACTAGCTTCCATAAGAATTGAAGGAGAAATATTTTTTACAATAATTTTTTGATCAAAATCTTTTCTAATAGATAAATCAATTGAAATAAATTCTTGATCATCTAGCATAAGAACAAAATTTTCCAGATGATTTGAAATTTTTTTTTCAGATTCTTTTACCAAAAAATCTATTGCATTAAGTTGTTCTTCATAATCATAATTTTTTTCTATTTTTTTTGATAAATTGCATAAATTATTTAATTTTTTATCAAAAACACTTAGCCTTAGATTTTTTGATCCATAATCTACTATTGATATATAATTTGAATTATTCATACGTTAATATAATTTTATTTGGTATTCTTAAATCAATAATTTTAGCTGTATCAAATTTATTATATTCAATTATCTTTTTATAAATTTTTAAAGATTGAACAACATTTTTTGATGGTAACATTACAAGATTGTTTTGGTGATCTTGAAAATCCCATCTTTGATTTTTATAAAAAAAATATTTTTTTATTTTATTTAATTTAAAGTTTTCTTTAACTAAATTATTTTGTAAATCTAAAAATTCATTTGGTTTAAAATTTCCAAATATTAAGGGCAAATTACTTTCTTTTTGAACATCAAATTCTGAAATAAACTTTCCATTTTTTCCAACATAATAATTTTTACCATCTATAATAGTTGAACCAACAAAATTTGTTTTTTTTGCTGTTACTATTAATTTTGAAGGTATAATTTTTTTTATGTTATAATAATCTAGAAAATCAAACAAATTTAAAATTTTTGAAATTTTCTTTTTATCAATAAAAAAAATATTATTATTTTTCAATATTTCTAGTTCTTTGATTAATAAATTTTTTTCTTTATTTTCAAGTCCTTGAATTTCTATATTTTTTATTAAATTAATTTTACTAAAATCTGAAAAAATATTTATATTAAAGCTAGTACTTAAAAAAATTAAAATTAATAAATAAAAATATATTTTTTTTTTATTTATTGATTGCGGCATCTTTAATTATTTTATCAATTAGTTGACTAAAATTAATATTATTATATCTCGCTATTTCTGGCACTAAAGAAAGAGAGGTCATCCCAGGTTGGGTATTAATTTCTAATAAATAAAATTTATTATTATAAAATCTAAAATCTGACCTTGTTACGCCTCTGCATTTAAGTAATTTATGTACTTTTAAAGCTATATTGTTAACTTTATCATGTTGAGATTTTGTTAAATTTACAGGAATAATATGTTCTGTTTTTGCTTTTGGATTGTATTTTGCTTCGTAGTCATAAAACATTCTTTTTGGTTTAAGTTCTATTGCGCCAAGTTTTTTATTACCTAATATAGCGACTTGTATTTCTCTTCCAGGAATATATTTTTCAATTAAGATTTCACCATAATTTTTAAGCTTATATAAATTATTTAGAAAATTTGATACTTTGCATATATATACATTAACACTTGAGCCTTCATTAATTGGTTTTATAACTACAGGAAAATTTAGTTTATTTTTTACTTTTTTGATAATTTCTTTTTTTTTAATTTTTTTTTTTAAAAATAAATTTAATATATTTTGGAGTTAAAATATTATTTTTTATAAATATTTTTTTTGATATTTCTTTATCAATCGCCAAGGAAGAGGATAAAACACCTGAATGAGTATATTTCACTTTTTCTGATTCTAAAATTGACTGAATGTAGCCATCTTCACCGTATCTCCCATGTAACAAATTAAATACTAAATCAGGTTTAAATTTTCTTAATTCTCTTATAAAACTTCCATCAGGTTCTTTTATTTTTAAAATATATTTTTTATTTTTTTTTAATTCTGAATAAACGCTCTTTGCTGTTCTAAAACTTATTTCTCTTTCGTTAGAATATCCACCAGCAAGAATCAAAATTTTTTTCATTATTCAACTATCACAATCTCAAGATCTATACTTATTCCACTTTCATCTTTTACCTTGTTTTTTACACAATTTATTAGTGAACTCATTTCTTCGTAATTGGCATTTCCTCTATTTATAAAAAAATTTGAATGTTTTTCTGAAATTTGAGCATCTCCGCAATTCATTCCATTTGGAAAAGAATTTTTAATCAACTTCCAAACTTTTTTATCTGTTTGGTCTTTAGGATTTTTAAAAGTGCTTCCACTAGTTTTCAATTTTGAAGGTTGTGAAATTTCTTTTTTTTTTTTCAGTTCACTCATATATTCTTCAACTTGAAATTTATCTTTTTTGAATCCTTTGAATGTTGCACTTAAAAATATAATGTCTTGAGAAAGATCAATATTTCTGTATTTAAAAATTATTTTTTTTGCTGGTATTGTTTTAACAAGTCCATCGTAATTCACTACTTGTATTGAAATTAATACATCTTTAAATTCTTTATCAAAACATCCGGAATTCATTCTTATTCCACCTCCAATTGAACCAGGTATACAATACATAAATTCCAATCCACCTATATTATTATCTTTTGCAAATTCAGATAATTTTTTTTGAGTTGCTGCAGCTCCTGCTACAATCATATTTTCGTTTAAAATTGAAATATTTGAAAAATTTTTTCCTAGTTTAATTATTACACCTTGGTAAATTTCATCTTTAAATAATACATTTGATCCAGCGCCCAATATAAAAACTTTTCCTCTGTTTGAATATAACTTCAAAAAATCAACTAATTCTTTGAGTGAATTAGGTTTAAAAAATATTTTTGTTTTTCCTCCAATATTAAACCAATTGAATTTTTTAATTTCAAAATCAAAAAAAATATCACCTTCAACACGTTCTGCAAATTTTTCGATATCATCAATTATCATCAAATACTATTTTTTAAATTTTTCATCCAGCTGGAAATTGAACCGGCACCCATGCTTATGTAAATTTTTTCTCCATATGCTGTTTGTTTTAAAAATTTTTTTAAATTCAGCTCATTTTCAATACAAATTAGTTTTACTCTAGAATTCTTTATTATAAGTTTAGCAAAGGAATGATAGGAAAAATTTAATTTCAGATTTTCGCTAGCTTTAAATATAGGGCATAATATTACTGTTTCTGCTTTTTTAAAACATTTAGAAAATTCAATTTTAAGATTATTAACTCTAGAAATTCTATGTGGCTGAAAAATGCATATTATTTCTTTTTCTTTATATACTTCTTTAACCCCGTCTAATACTGAACTTATTTCAGTTGGATGATGAGCATAATCATCAAAAAAAATAGAATCATTATGTTTAAATAAATAATTAAACCTTCTTTGAACACCTTTAAATTTTGATAGGCCTTTTTTAATAATTTTTTCAGATATTCCGATTGAAAATGCTACTGCAACACCTGAAGCTGCATTTTTTACATTATGTATTCCCAATAAAGGAATTTTAATATTTTTCAATAATACTTTATTTCCAGGAATATTTATTTTTAAGTCAAATTTAGAAAAGTCTACTTTTTGAACTATATTGCATATTTGAAAATTTGAACTTTTATTAAGACCATAGGTATAAAAATTTTTATTTTTTACTTTTTTTAATATCTCTTTATTATTTTTGTCATCCAAACATATGAATGCTTTTCCCAATGATGGTGTTTTTTCAATAAATTCAGAAAATTTTTTTTTTAAATTTTTTATGGATTTATAATAATCCAAATGTTCTGCGTCTATGTTTGTTATAATTGAATAAGTAAATGGGATTTTTAAAAAAGTTCCATCAGATTCATCTGATTCTATTAGGCACCAATTACTTTTTCCAAGTTTTGCAGAGTTTCCAAAAGAATTAAGTACACCTCCATTTATAATAGTTGGGTCTAATTTAGCTTGCGTGAAGATGCTTGAAATTAAAGAAGTAGTTGTAGTTTTACCATGAGAACCTGTAACAACAACATTTTTCATCAATGATACAATTTGGGCTAGCATCTCACCTCTTGTATAAATTGGTAATTTTAACTTTTTTGCCTCTTGAAGTTCGGGATTATTCGATTTAATTGCTGACGAAATTACCAAAATTGTAATTTTATTTATATTTTTTTTGTAGTGATTTAAAAAAATAGGAATTTTTTTTTCTTTTAAACTTTCGATGTTTTTGTTATTAGATATATCGCTACCTTGAACTTTTAATCCAAGACCATTCATAATCAAGGCCAAACCACTCATTCCTATCCCACCTATGCCAACAAAATGGATTAATTCTCTTTTTCCTAAATTAATTTTCATTTAATAGATTTAATAATTTTTTATTTACATTATTCCATGTATTTTGGTTAGAAATTTTTTCTAAATTTTCCTTTTTTATTAAATAATCGCTTTTTTCCGTAAATAAATTATTTATTAGATTATTAACCTTATTAATATTAAAATTTTCTTGTTTTATTAACCAACAACACTCTCTAGAATAATAATACTCAGCATTATAATATTGATGTTCATCTTTTGCGAATGGATAAGGAATTGCTATAAAAGGTACATTAAAAAAACTAAGTTCAGAGATAGCTGAAGCGCCCGATCTTGTAATAGCTAAGTCAAAGTCACTTAAACTTTGATATAATTTATCATCAAATTTAAATAAATTGTGTTTAATTTTGGCTCTATTATATTTTTGTTCGATAATTATTTTTTCATTTTCGTCAAATATCTGCTGGGTAATTTCTATCTGGAATGATTGAGAAATACTAAGAATTAAATCTGTTATATATTTATCAAAAAATTTTGCTCCTTGGCTTCCACCAATAATTACAATTTTTTTTATCATAGAAAAATCTTTTTTTTCATTTTTTTTTTGTAAGTAAATTTCTTTTCTTAATATTGGGTTTATAAGATAAATTTTTTTTAAATATTTATTTGGAAAATTTTTTAAATTAGGTTCATAACAGATTATTTTTTTTGAAAGACCTAACATAAATTTATTTGCTCTTCCCAAGACACAATTTGGCTCAAATAAATAAATTTTAATTTTTAAAAATTTTGCAGCTATACAAAAAGGTAATGACATATATCCACCAGTGCTTATTAAATAATTGATATTTTTTTTCTTTAAAAAAAAATATGACCGAAAAATTGAAATTAAAAATCTCAAGAAATTTATTGGAAATAAATATAATTTAGAAAATAGATTTGGCACATCTATTAAATTAAATGGATGTTCTTTTTCGTTAATAAATTTAGATCCCCTAATATCAGACATCAAAATTGTATCAAAATTATTTTTCAAATGATCATAGATTGAGATTGCTGGCATTACATGTCCGCCAGTTCCACCAGTTATTATTATTATTTTTTTCATTTTTTAAAGTATTTTTCTTTTAGTTAAATTTATAATAATTCCTGAAATTACTGCTGTACCCAATATTGATGATCCTCCATAACTTAAAAAAGGAAGCGTCATACCTGTTGTTGGCAACAGTCTAATATTAACACCAACATGAATAAAACTTTGTAATAAAATAATAGAAATACTTCCTAATAAAATTAGTTTTACATTGTCTTCATGTATAAAGTTAATTTTTTGAATAACTTTGTATGATAATATTAAATACAAAAGGACTATTCCAATCACTATAATGGCTCCAAACTCTTCTGAGATTACAGCAACTATATAATCTGTGTGAGCCTCAGGCACCCTTGAATTTAAAGTCCCCTCTCCGATTCCTTTGCCAAAAAAACCTCCATTGATTATTGCATCACTTGCTTTTTCTGCCTGGTAATTATTACCAGCAGAAGAGTCCATAAAATTAATAAACCTTATCTTTATATATTCAAATTTTGGAACAAAAATTACCAAATAAGAAACTGTCAGTCCTGCTATAAAAAATAATGAAAAAAATAAAAAAATATTAATTCCTGATATAAAAATTAATGCTAGCCATACCATTGTTATCAGCAGTGTTTGTCCTAGATCTGGTTGAGAAATCAATAATATCAAAACAGGAATTAATATCGATGCACTAATTAAATATTTTAAATATATTTTTTTATTACCGAATGATAGTGAAGTTGAGATAATTATTATAAAAAAAGGTTTTAGAATTTCTATTGGTTGAAATCTTGGAACTAAAGGTAAATCTATCCATCTTTTTGATCCTTTAACCTCTACTCCAAAAAATGGAACTAAAACCAAAGTTATAAAAGATATAAAAAATAAAATAATAGAAAATTTAATTAAAGTTTCTTGATTCAGAAAAGAAAAAAATAATAAAATGATTATTCCCAAAAAAATAAAAAATAAATGTTTTATAAAAAAATAGTATGAATTGGTATTAAGCTTATCTGAGGCTATTAAAGAAGTTGAAACTAAAGAGAAAAATAGACCTAAAAAAAATAATCCAAAAATAAAAGCCAAAATATATTTATCTACATTCTTCCACCAATCATAAAGACTATCAAAATAGTTACTCATAGATTATATTTATATTTTAAAAATTTTTTTAATTACTTTATTAAAATACTTTCCTCTTTCTTCAAAATTATTAAATTGATCAAAAGAAGCAGCTGATGGACTAAATAAAATTACTTTTTTTGTATCAATATTTATTTTAATATCACGAAAAACTAGTAATAATAAATCATTTAAATTTTTTGAAATTTTATACTTTATTTTGTTATTTAATATTTTAGAAAAAAAAACTTTATCCTTTCCATAAATATATGCATTAATTTTTTTAAAATATTTTTTATCTAATTTTAATTGATCTCCTTTTTTTGCAAGTCCTCCCAATATCCAGTAAACTTTTTCAAATGATTCTAATAATGGTCTAGTAGATGAAAAGCTTGTAGATTTAGAATCGTTAATTATTATTAATTTTTTTGAATTATAAATAATTTGTTGTCTAAAATTTAGTCCTTTAAACTTATTACTGGTTTTAATTATCTTTTTAAAACTAAGCTTCAAATATTTAGATAATGCAAATATAAAAGAAAGGTTTTGAAAATTACTTATATTATTAAAATAATTATTTTTTATTAATTTAGAAAATTTTTTATATTTTTTATAATTTACTCTACAAATTTTTGATTTAATATAATTTTTTTCAATTAATTTATTTAAAATTTTATTTTTTTTTTCTATAAATGCATAATTATTTTTAGATTGATTTTTAATTATTTTAAATTTTGCTTTAACATAATTTTTAATACTTCCATGCCTTTCTAAATGATCTGATGATAAATTTAATATTAAAGAATAGTCTGATTTGAAAAATTTACTATAAGCTAGCTGATAAGAAGATGCTTCAATTACAAAAATTGTATTTTTTTTTTATTTTTTGCTCTGATAATATCGGATTTCCAATATTTCCTGTTAATCTAACGTCTTTTTTGTGTTCTTTTAATACATCAAATAATAGTTTCGATGTTGTGGATTTTCCGTTTGTTCCTGTAATAGTAATTTTTTTATTTTTTGGATAGTTTAAATAAAAAATATCAAAATCTGTAATGATTTTAGTCTGATTTTTTTTTAAATATTTAGATAATTTACATTTATTAATATCAATACCTGGGCTTAATACTATATAATCAAAATAATATTTTTTTAATTGGCTATAATTAATAAATTTTTTTCTAAATTTAGTTGGAATCCTTTTTATATTATCATCTAGAATTTTACATTTACTTTTTTTATACAAATAATTATATGAAGCTAATCCGGACTTACCAAAACCATAAATTAAAAAATTTTTTTTAAATAATAGTTTTTTTTTGGCATTCATTATCTTAATTTTAAAGTTGCCAAACCTATCATTGCAAGAATGATGGATATTATCCAAAATCTTATTACTACAGTGGACTCAGGCCAACCTTTTTTTTCAAAATGATGGTGTATTGGAGCCATTTTAAATATTCTTTTACCTGTAAGTTTAAATGAGATGACTTGAGCTATTACAGATACGGCTTCCAAAACAAATAATCCGCCGGTTATAGCTAAAACAATTTCATGTTTAGTGATTATTCCTACCGCTCCTAAAGATCCTCCCAATGAAAGAGAGCCTGTATCTCCCATAAATATTTTAGCGGGTGGAGCATTAAACCATAAAAATCCTAAACAAGCTCCTATCATAGATCCACAAAATACTGATGCTTCTCCAACTCCTTTTATGTATGGAATTTGTAAATATTCTGAAAAAACAATGTTTCCTGTAACATAACTAATAAAAGCAAAACAACTCGCTACAAGTATTACCGGTACTGTAGCTAGACCATCTAATCCATCCGTTAAATTTACGGCATTAGATGAGCCTACTAATACAAACATATAAAAAGGAATAAAAAACCACCCTAAATTAATTATAAGATTTTTAAAAAATGGAAAATATAGATTTTCTATCTCTTTTGACTCGCTTGTATAAAATAAAATTAATATTCCAATAAAAGCTAAAATTATCTGAATAGTAATTTTAAATTTTGAGGATACACCAGAAGAATTGTTTTTTTTTATTTTTTTATAATCATCATAAGCTCCTAATAATCCGAATGATCCAGCTATGTAAATTAAAAACCAATTATAAGGATTTGATAGATCCCCCCATAACAATACGCCTGAGAAAAGACCTAGCAATATCATCAAACCTCCCATGGTTGGTGTGCCTATCTTTTTTATAATATGTTCAGAAGGTCCATCATCTCTTATTGGGTCATGTATTTGTTTAGATGAAAAATAATTAATTAGTGGAGTTCCAACAATAAAAACAACAATCATTGAAGTGAACATTGATAATCCAGTTCTTACAGTTAAATATTTAAATATGTTAAAAATACTAAAAACATCAACTAAACTTGAAAATAAACTAAATAGCATTTATCTTTCCTGATCTTAATTTTATTGAAATATTATTCAGACCTGTTGAATTTGATCCTTTAATCATTAAATATTCACCATCTTTAATATCAGTATTTAAAAAATTTGTGACATCTTTCCTTGAATATAATATTTTTCCTCTTTTTTGTGGTTTAATTTTGTTGAAAGTATCAATAATTTTTTTTCCAAAAACATAAACTCTATTTATACTAGTATTATTTACTATTTTAGCAGCTTCTAAATGTAGTTTTTTTGAAAATTTACCTAATTCCAACATATCACCAAGGAGAATTATTTTTCTTTTTGAATGAGTTCTTAGTTTACTAAAATTTTTTAAAGCAAATTTTAAAGATAAAGGATTTGAGTTATAACTTTCATCAATAAAATGAATTGTTTTTTTGTTAACTCTAATATATTTATAGTCACCTCTTCCTTCGGGTAAATTATAATTCAAAAAAAATTTCTCGCTTATATTATTTAAATCTAAATAATTAGAAATCACAGCAAGACTGGCTAGTATATTTTCAATATAAAATTCTAAATTTTTTTTTATTATAAAATTTTTTGACCTTCCATTAATATCTATTTTTATATTAGTTATATTTTTTAAACTTTTAATTTTCACAAGTTTAATATTAGATTTATTTTTTCTACTAAACGAAATAATTTTTAAATTTCTTTTCTTAGCCTTTAATTTAAAATAATTATAAAATTTATCATCTGCATTTAATACTATAGATCCATTTTTTAAAATATTATCTATAATCTCAGATTTTGCTTTTGCTATACCGAATAAATTATAAAAATTTTTGCTGTGAGCATAAGAAATATTTGTTATTACACCAATATTAGGTTTTATAATTTTTGATAAATTATTTATTTCACCTTTTTTATCCATGCCTATTTCAAAAACACCAAATTTATCTTTTTTTTCTATGTTAAATAATGAAGTGGGAACTCCATATTTATTATTAAAAGATTTTATAGAATAAGTAGTGTTATAGATTTTACTTAATGATTGTCCTAACAATTCTTTTAAAGATGTTTTCCCTGCTGAACCAGTTATACCAATCGCAATAATATTTGATGAATCTCTAACCTTAGTTGCGCATTCGGTAAAAAATTTTAATGTATTTTTTACTTTAATTTTATTTTTTATTTTTTTTCCATAATTTTTATCA
>MDSY01035349.1_pt1 | contig 22879 bp, 23 predicted proteins | sample 811131 | NCBI WGS metagenome assembly MDSY01 (sample SAMN05326643, study PRJNA326480) | marine metagenome | isolation source: seawater | place: Atlantic Ocean: South West | collected 2010 | reverse complement strand
GTCACCAAAGTCACCAAAGTCACCAAAGTCACCATCATCAAATTCACCAAAGTCACCATCATCAAATTCACCAAAGTCACCAAAGTCACCATCACCACCGTTAGGTCCGCTGTCACCTGGTGTTGCGTCATCAGGTTTCGGAGTTGCCGCCGCCGTGCCCAGTACTAAGCCGAGTGCCTGACTCGCCAGAATGAGTGTCTCATACGGATGTGCGTCAAGGTTGCTTCCATCGATAAAGTCAAGCTGGTTTTTGTTCACTTTTTCGAGTACTTGTTTAAGCATTTCTACCGGATTCGCGATGGCATCGATCCCCGAGTTTCGAACGAACGTCGATATAAGGTTGCCTGCGATGTTCTGAACTGAAATGTTTTGGCTCAGTGGTTTCTGAATCACCACTGAGGCGATGTACACGATGGAGTACAGCATCACCACCAGAAGAAAGGCTCTAGCGTCCGGAAAGTCTACGAGAGCGCCAGGATTCGTGTTGAGTTCTCGCGCCTGCTTCAGTATTGCAATAATCGCATCCCCACCGAGAACTTTCGGATTCGCCATACAGGCGCTCACGTTTGCCACAGTGGATGCAAGTAGAATTGCAAAGTCGGCTTTGGTGCTGTTGTTAAAGAAAGACTCCACAATCTCTTGGAATAGGTTTGACTTTAAGTACGTGTCGAGTGCGAACAGTGAGATGTTGGTGTCGCCAGAGAGGATTCCAGACAGACTTACCAGCTGCAACCACTCGAGGACTCTTTTGCCCGCGAACGTGCCCAGATTCTCTTTCGAGTTGTCAAAGGTCTGTTTCAACGCAGCGCACGCTGGCTCGTTATCTTCTAGCTTTGTCTGAAGAACGTTCTTTGCGTTTTCGAAATCACTGTCGCTCTTTGCCTGCGTGACATGTTGCTTTGCTATGTTCGTAGCCTGAAGGTTGCACTTGTTGACGTCATCTGTGGCAATCTTTGTTTTGGGGGAAGAGCTAGGCGATCCGGCAGAGGCACCAGAGGTTTGCTTATCGAAGAGATCTCTGATGAGCGTCATGGTTTTATCTTTGTTCTTACCGTTCAGGAATGCGGTCATCACCTGCGTCAGCAAGGTAATCTTCTGTCCAAACGCCTTTAGCCTATTCTTTACATCTTTTGGCATTCCCACACCATTTGCGTCTTTTATGAGGAAGCCTACCCCTCTCTCACTCAATGCCACGATCTCTGCAGGTTCGTTGTCCGGGGGAAACGACACGCAAGTCACTGCGTGTGTGGCGTTTTTTAAGGACTTACCTTCGTACTCGTTGATAGCCTCACCGTTCTTGTTTGCATAGACCAGACTTAGACGTATCTTACCGATGCAACCCCAAGCCGAACCGTGTTTCGACGTGGCTTGGATATGGGTGAGGCAGGGTGTCATAGGCATGCCATTCTGTTCGTTCTGCCTCAACCGTATCGTCAGTTCTTCAAGCATGTGTGGAACTGGGTAGACCGTAATGACGGTGTCAATGTAAGGAGCAGGTATGTTGTACACGTTAATCTTGTTCAGGTTCACGCCTTGCTTCGTCGCCTGAGTTTGGAAGATTTCGATCAGCGTGTTTGCGTCGGGTGGGACGTTGTTGAATGCCAGAAAGGGGCTCATGAAATCAGTGTCGACGCCGTTGATCTTCTCAACGAGTGCCACGTAGCTGAGGTATCGATAGTCTGTGTGTGACCGGAATTTTCCAGTAGTAGCATCGATCCCACAATACTCCGCTTTGTCAGAGTACCCCTGAGATGCAACTTGGCCATGCTTTTGCGAGACAACGTTGATGAAAGGCTGTACCAACGGACCCCACCCCGGCATTTCTTGTTTACAATGGAGTTATTTTTTTTGTGTCCTGATGATAACACAACCATGCGACCCGAGTTGGTTGATGGTGTTCCGGTTGCCTTTTGCGAGCGAGAATCTCTCGACGAACAGAGAGAAGAGGTTTGCGAATGGGCCGAGAATTACCTCGCGTGGAGGAGTCAGTGCACTGCCCGGCCGGCAGCTGTGTTCGACATAGATGCAACGCTCCTCTATGGGCAAGATTCGATTCACTCGGTGATCCGTCTTTACAACACGGCAAAGGACCTAGGGATTACTCGCTTCATCGTGACAGCGCGTAGCGACGACGGCAAGAGCTACACGCTTAACGAGCTCGATAAGCACGGGATCGAGCACCCGCGGCACCTGTTCATGCATCCAAAAGACAAGCCTTGCACGTCCTCCTCGCAAGCCGGTGAGGCCAAGGAGCGATCTCGGCGGAGGATTCAGAAAAAGGAATTCGACATACTGATCAACGTCGGAGACGCGTTCCATGATCACTTCACGCCCCCAATGCACCGAAATCTTCAGAAGACGATTGGAAACTCGAGATGCGCCGTGTTTGTGGACCCAGAGGACGGGTGTGCGCACTTGAAACTGGTGCATCCGTGATTTGCTCAATCTCGTCGAGGGTGGGTCAATTCATTAGTCGTGCGCGAGCATCGAAGTTGCGACACAGCTCGTCGAAGCAGTCTTCTCCGGGTAGTTCACAGTCCGTAAGCACACAGAACCTGTACCGGTCCTCTCTTTCCGCCAACAGACGCCCCCCTTTCTCAAAATGTTGTTTTCTGCCACGTCTCGTACGTTTTTTTTTGAGAGTGGTTTAAGCAAACACCCATGAGCACACTACTGCTTGTGCCATTAGCTGCTGGCGGCGGTGCATTTGTTTGCATGCTGCTCGCAATATTGCTATGGTATCGCCGAAAAGAATTGGAAGCTACGACCGATGTCCTCGTGATCGGCACGGGGTGTGCGGGTCTCACAGCGGCGCTGCGCGCAAGCGAAACGCGACGTGTCGTCTGCGTGGACTCGGCACAGAAGCCCGGAGGCACGACCGCCCTCTCCGGAGGCGGCCTCTACGTTCCAAACAATACCTGGAAACGAGATCTGGGCGGCACGGAGACACTCGCGCAGTTTGAACGATTCATTGAGTCGGACAATGGAGATCCGCTAACCACCAGAGAGCGGCAGTTCGTGGCACGCTACTTTCGGTACACTACAGAGGCGATGGACTATCTAGTGGATCAGGGACTGGAGTTTGAGCTCGCGACTGTGATGGCCTCCGTTGTTCCGAAGAACAGGGCGTTTTGCGAAGCAAACGGACTCGATACAAGGCTCGCTCCTTTCAAAACGGATTATGACACCACCAACAACACACATGGAATTGCCAGATCGGTGTTTCCAAGGCTCTCACTGCGCGCGACCGCAAAGTCATTCCAGACCTCTATCGACGAAAGCGGACTGAAAGCAAGCTTGGACCCCAAAGTGGCCAAGCTAGCCTCTCGCGCCGGGTACCTCAGTCGGGGCAACGGGGCAGCATTGATTCGGCAGCTCTTAGAGAAGCTTTCGCAAAAGGGGGTGCCCGTCGTTCTGGGAAAACGCTTGGTGCGTCTCACGAGATACGAAAGACGCTGGCGTGCCGAATTCGCCGACGGAAGCCAGACCCTCGCGAACGATGTGGTCCTTGCGTCGGGTGGAGCGGGTGCGAACGAAACCACTGTGAAAAGCATGCCGGATGGGAGAACCGTCCTCAATGCCTGCACATGCGAAACGAATCTTGGGCTAGATGGAATCGTGCACCCCAGGCCTCTCCGTCGACGAGCACTGTGGAAGAAGCAGACACGTACCGCCACTTCAACGTCGTGGAACGGGGGTCGATTGCAGACCTGGTTTTTGTCCGGAGACCACATGTTCATGGTGAACGATCTGGGAAAGCGTTTTGTGAACGAGTTCTCGAGTTACGGCCGGCGCGCCGAGGCCCAGGGCGACAGAAGAGCGTTCGTCGTCTTCGACGCACAGACGCTCGACCAGTTTGGGGGCGCTGCGGGGTCGCCGATTCCACCTCGTTACGAGGACCATATGCTGACCTTTCACTCACAGGAATCGCTCATCGGCGATCTAGCCAAGGAACTGGCCAAGGGTCACCCCGATCGACTTGCGACGGTGAGAACGGAGCTCGAGAAAACAGTTCTAAAATTCGTTAGCTCGCAAGACGACGCTCTCCGTACGGAAGCTACCGTGAGCAACTACAACTGGAGCACTTTCTCCGAGGATTCCCCCTTATTGACGCGATCCAACGCTCAGCCCCCGTTTTACGCGATAGAGGTATCAAAAGCGATTCTAGACACGGTAGGAGAGTGCGACACAGACGTGCGTGGCAATTGCCTGGATGAGTACGGGCAGCCCCTGGGGCATCTGTTCGCTGTAGGAAACTGTTCGGCTCCTCTAACCGATCGGTCCTTCTATGTGTCTGGAGGCATCACGCTTGGAAAGTGCATCTGCGATGGCTACATTGCGGGCTCGGTGCTGGCCGCCGACGCCACCTGACGGTCACTCTCCTGCAGCGAGATGACGACCTGCCTCTCGGTCGAAAGGATGACCGCCAATGCTTCAGACAGCTGCATTCGCTCCTCTGGGTTGCGGATTGTTATGAAGCTCGTCTCATCGAAAACCACAACCCTCGATCTTTCTTCTTCAGCATAGCCCCTTCGGCGCTTTTCGGCGCTCTTCCTGTCGCTGGTCAGCTCGGTTCTGCACATTGGGCAGTGGAACGGTTTGGAAACACATCTATCGTCCCAAGACTCGATGCAGCGTTTGTGGAACGTGTGTCCGCACGGTGTGAGATGCCGATGTTTTGCCTTCACCTTTTCGAGGCACACCGAGCATTCGATTATCTTCCTTTGCAAGTGCCTATCGCCAATCCCTCGAAACAGCTCAGTCCCCGCATGGCAACGCGTGACACTCTTCTTGAATTGTTTAAGCATAGGTTCGTTGTCTCCTTCCCATCGGACATCGAATTTGACCGATGGTATCACAACGATCATGCGACCCGATTGGTCTTATCGATGGTGGAGTCGATCCTCTACGAGGACGCCGCCGAAGCCACCGAAGCCGCCTTGTGCAAGGATAGGTTGGCGTGTGACTCAAGGAAGTCGGTGGCCTTTAGCAGCAGCGAGCGCGCAAGATAGTCGAGAGAATGTCCCTTGTAGTAAGCGCTGTCAATGTCCAGCTCGAGCTCGAACTCGTAGTTGCAGCTGTTGGGCATCCACCGAGAGGACTCCGCTTCGCTCTTGGTCTTCCCAGACCATGTGAGCGAGGACTCATAACACCATGGATGCACCTTATGTTCCGTCCGGGACCAGAATATGCTCTTCCGCTGTTGGATGCGCACCAAGCTCGTGTTCACAGAGGTTGGTATGAGAGACTCGTCGACGGTGGCCTCACGGCTGAGCGACACTCGGAACGCGACCTCGCCGGTCTGGATGGTGACCGTGGCAAGGCGCTGCTTTGCCACGTGTTTTCTCAAGATCTTGAACTCGTACGAGTCAAACGAGACCCGCGTGCGAACAGTCTGCCGCCCATTCTGCGTATCGATGGGGTAGAAGTAGTCCTCGTGCTCCATCCACTCTGTAGTCTTGCAGGTAGAGTTCGTGTTGAGACGGCAGATGGCCGTGTCCATAAACTCTCTTTTGACCCCCGGCACAAAGTTTCCTTTTTCCCCCAGCCTTCCAAACCGAAGCTCGAGCTCGAGCTCCTGCTTGTTTGGTTCCTTTTCGATCTGCTCAAAAAGAACCCTCACAGCTGGAAGAACTTCGTCGAACATAGGCTGCGCCTCCATATGCGACATGTTTTCCGTCATCACAGAGCAATCTGATCGAGTCACACTGTTTTCGTTTACTACTCCGGTTTGTCCTCTTCCTCATCTACCTCGTCGATGATCCTGAGAATCTGTTCGACGACACTTCGACTGTCCCCTTTGAGTGTTTTCAGTTGTTCGAAATAACCTTTCCGAATTTTGTCCCAACTGGTGTAGCAAACGGCGCGATATCAACTCACACTGGGGTGCCTAGAGCGCGGGGCACGAAAAGATGATCCGCCTGCATGTGTCGCCCGACATGCCGTGGACGATAGGGCGGGCGCTGGGGGCGATGGAGCTGGCAAAGGTCTTCTTGGTCGTGGACGACACCTCTAATGACGACTTCAAGCGCTGGATCGAAGGCCACTTCGAGGGGTCGTTGGGCCACTTCGAGCACATGACGTGGACTACACAAAACCACAAGAAGCACTTTGGCCGTCACACGCGCGTGTTCCGGCTCTTGCTGCTCGCTCAGCGGAATGGGAACTCGCTCTTTGGACGGCTCGGTCAAGATGAAATGAAACGCATCTTCTCCCAATTCGTTCAGCGCGTCTATGTGCGGCACATCAGCTACGAGCCACAGACCGCCGACTGGGACGAGGAGGAGGAGACCGACAAGGAGAAGTGGCTGACCGACCTGTTCGAGTACTGGAACAAGAAGGTCGAGGAAGAGGGGTGGGAAGCTCGCGAGTTCTCAGAGATGGGGGTGTCCGTCTGCGGCGAGCCGGACGAGGACTCCGTGTGCTGCAGCTCTGAAAGCTGCGACATGTGTGCGCAGTTCAAGGCGTCCGCTGCGGAGTACGGCATATACGAGCCTTAGTGACCGCCTAGTCGGCTACGTCCTGGGTGGAACAGATATCGTTCTCATTGGTACATTTATCACTTAGATTGTGCCGCGTGTTGGTGAGCGTCGTCTGCGCGCCGACGGTACCCAGAATACATAGGCAAAGAATCATACGATATGGTGTCATGTTTTCAGTATCGGAAATAAAAAAAATGTGGAGTGTCAAGATAAACGTTAAATGACTGTTTTTTCTCTTCTCGCTATCTCTTTTTCGCCGACAGTGGCGCAGCGAGCGCGCTTTCTAGGTGAGACAGCCGCTGGCGGACATTCGCAACATCGCCGCTCAGCGTCTCTAGCATGTCTGCCTGCTTGTGCGTGAGCTTGCTGACAGTCAGCTCGTTTCTGAGGGTCTCGATCGTCCTCTCCCCTTCGAACTGCGCGCAAAGGAGCATGTTCTCCATCGTGTGGAGGAGCTTCAGGACGCCGAGTGCGGTGGTCTTGTCGATCCCGTCCTGCAAAATCAGCGCATCCACGTCGTTGCGAACAGCCTCCAGCTCGGTGCCGAGCTTCGTGTCTCTCTTGGGCGGAGACTGTTCAGCGAGTGGCGCCACTCGCATTTCAGAACCCTCCTCGTCTTGCATGGTGTTGGTTCTTGGCAGCAGACGGCGAAAAAAGGTCACGCAAACGTCCGAACCGTCTCTAAGATCTCTTTGCCGTACTTAGCAACCTTGACCGGACCGAACCCGGGAATGGACTGAAGCTGTTCCAGCGTCTTGGGCCGCGCTCGCACGACGGCCGAGAGCTCCTCGTTCGTCGCCACAGTGTACGCCGGCTTTTCCTGCGACAGCATCGTCCTCAGGCGTTTGAGGGTCTCCAGGTTGCGTATGTCCTCGCCGTAGAGAGCCGTCGTAGTGGGCGCCGCTCGCTTGCCCGGGTTCCCCACCCTGGGGAGGAGAATTGGTCGGCTCGGTTCCCGGTCCGCCGCCACAAAGCTCTGAAACGGATTGTAGCCCTGTATCTTGACGTCCACGCGCTCCAGAAGGCCCTTGGACGCCATGCGATCAATCAGGCCCCGAAGGAACGTCGCGGGCACGTCCTGCAGGGCGTTGTGTCCCGGAAGCGCCTTCATCCATTCGTGCGTCACGTCGCCGAGCAGAAGCGACGTCAGTCGCGTCAGGCTGAACTGATGCTTCTCGTTTTCGCGCACGGCGAGCAGGACGGCATCCGCTTGCACCGTGTAGTCGACGAGGTCCTCGTCTTTGGGCGCAGTGAACACGCTGTTGTCGCACATGCCGCACTTCAACCACAAAACGGACTCTCCAAAGTGGCGCACGAGGAAGCGTCTCCGGCACTCAGAAGTCTCGCAGTACTGCCGCATCTGTCCCGCGCGGCGCGTCGCCGCGTCGATGGCGCTCTGCGACATACCAGTGTGCCCCGTCTTCGCCATCCGGAACAACATCTGCCAATCGGAGGCACCATAGTAGAGAACGCACTCGGCGTCTCGCCCATCTCGCCCCGCTCGACCGGCCTGCTGGAAGTAGCTCTCGATCGACTTACAGGCACCCCAGTGCAGCACAAGGCGCACGTTCGGCTTGTCGATGCCCATTCCGAACGCCAGCGTAGCGACCATGACGTCCGCCTCACCCAGCACAACAAACGAGTGCTGTCGCCTTGCGCGCTCCTCTGAAGGCATCTGCCCGTGATACCACTCGACTCGGTGTCCCATGCCCTTCAGCTGAAGGGCAATCGTCTCCACACCGGGTCTGCCGGGGATGTCCTTCACGTTTGGCACATAGATGATGGCCGGAAGTCGCGCGCCGTCGCCGCGCCGAAGTTCGGAAGACAGCACCGTTGCGGCGTCCGTCTTGGGGCGCTGGAGCGCGCTGAAGCGCAGATTGGGCCGGTCGAAGGACGTCTGTAGCTTTTCAGGCGAGCGCATGCCGAGAACGCGCACGATGTGGTCTTGCACGTCGGGGGTCGCCGACGCGGTGAGCGCCATCACAGGAACGGTCACACCAAACAGCTTTCGCATGCATTTCAGCTGTCCATACTCTGGCCGAAAGTCACAGCCCCACTCTGAGGTGCAGTGCGCCTCGTCGACGGCGATGAGTCCCACGTTTGGAATGGGACAGCTGGTCATCGAGACCATCTTTTCAGGGGTGACGAACACGACCTGCATGTTGCCCTTGATGGCTTCGCTGACCTCGCTCGTGTTCTCCTGAGCGCTGCCAAGGAACGTGGCAGTGATGCCTTTCTGAGTCATGGCTTTCACCTGGTCCATCATCAAGGAGATGAGAGGCGAAACGACGACCACGGTCTTCTTTGCCACCACTGAGTACAGCGCGTAGCAGAGGGACTTGCCGCCTCCGGTCGGGAGCAAGACAAGGCAGTCGCGACCGGCGAGCGCACACTCGAGCGCCTCCTTCTGGCACGGGCGAAACGAGTCAACCTTCCACACGGTGCGCAGCGCGCGCACAAGCTCGTCGCCGCCGTCCATCATCACGAGCGTTCGCCTGAACCTGCAGTCTGACGAATGTGTAGGCACCGCTGGTGGGATCTGAGGATACATGCTCACAAACTAAATAATTTTCATCCGTCCCCCGAAAATCATTTAGTCGGTGGACTTGTATTGTTCGTCCGGTGCACAGGTCACCGTGTATGTGGCCGCAGAATTCTGCTCGACCGCGGATTGAAGAAGCGTTTTGCGCGGGTTATACTATAGATATTTTTTTCAGAGACTGCTCAGAAAATATGCAGGTCACACAAAAGACACTCTCCTTATGGAGCTACGTGACGGGCGCTATCGCGCTAGTTCTCGCGCTTGTCCTCTTCATTCTCGCCTCTACGGAAAAGTCCGGTGCGGTTGGTTACATCGTGGGAGGGGTAGCGTCTCTGCTTGTCGGCGCGGCGGCCATCACTTTGGGCGTCCTCGCGTCGCACGCAAGCAAGGGACAGAAGGCGCCCACCCCGAGTCCCAAACCGAACTCCACACCGATCGCGTCGTCGACTGTCCCTCCTCCCAGCCCGCCGAGCCCGCCCAGTTCGGAAGGCGAACCTTCTGACGCGGTCGAGGAGGAAGAGAGCGCCAGCGATGCGGATGACAACGCGTCGCAAGCCTCTGTGACGAACTACACACTAGCCCCTACCATCCCGATGGAGGAAGAAGACCCTGCTCCATCTCCGCCTCTTCGTAAAAACGTCGAACCGCCCACATCCGCCGCAAAGAGCACGCTCAAGAGACCGGTGCGTGTCTCTCGCGTAGATATGAGCTCTTCAGGTCCAAGGTAGCACCAGAACGTTTAGGGCAGCGCAGCACGATGGGCGCGGACGTTTTCGTCGCCTTCTTCAGCGTACCGATTCCAAACTGAACGATGCGCGCCTCCTCAAGCTGCGCGCGCACCGGTCCATGTCGCATAACGTCGCCGCATGACAGAAGCTCCGCCGCCTCCCCGACGACGCCGATGTCGTCCCCGATGACCACGTCCACATAGTTGGCAAATGTCAAATCCGTGGCGAATTGCGTGTCATACACCGCGATGATCCTCTCGATGCGGCAGAGACTGAGCTGTCGACTGTAGAGCATTTTTTTGACGGCGTTGAAGACATTGTCCGGAATCTTCTCCGGGAGTCGTAGCTCGTCGTTCGGTGTTTCGCCCACATTCTTCTGAAGTCGCTGCACGTGTATGATGTTCTGCATTCGCCGCGCGTCTCCATCGGCCATCGCGGCCAGTCTCATCAGCGACGGCGTTTTCCACTTGGCAAAGTATGCATCGCAGCGAGCGACCTGGCACAGGTCTTGAATGGAAAGAAGCGACAGGTGCACCGTTGTGTAGTCCAGGTCTCTCCACGACGGGGGGATCCGAAACCCCGTCGAGCACGTGCAGACAATCCCGGACACCCCATTCAAGTCCTTGAGAGTCTGTGTCAAGATTCTGAGAGACTCTGAGGGATAGGCCTCGAGGTCATCGATGAGAACGAGTCCAGCACTCGCGTCGCTCGTCTCCCCATCAGCGGTGATTGCAGCGCGCGTGCAACCCTCGCGAATCGTCTGGTCCAATTTTGATGCGATGACGTCGCAGACGTTGATCTCGACGAGCTTCCTTTTGCTGCGCGTCGCATGAGCATGGGCGCCCGAAGTCTTTCCGACACCAGACGGACCTCGCAACAGAAGGACCTTTGGACCCTGGGCGCCGTGCGAGCGGCCCGCAAACCACTCGCGCACGCTCTGCCACGCTTTGACGTTCCCAATCACGACGGACGCTGCTGCCGGAGCGGCCACTGGCGCCGGAGCGGCCACTGGTGCCGGAGCGGCCACTGGCGCCGCTTCCTTCTTCTCAACAGTCTTCTCAACCACGCGAGTCGCTTTCTCGATCACCCTCTTTGCCGGAGCCGCCGGCGCGAGTGCCCCCCTCTCGGTCGCCTTCTCCAAAGACTCGCGACGGCGCTTTCGATGCTGCATGTTGGTAGCAAACGGCGTGACGGTCTTTGTCTCAGTCGACTGACATGGCCTCTTGGACGTCACAGGTAGATGGTAAAACAGGGGCTGCCCCTCGCGGGGCATCTCGCTGCCAGTGCTTGCTTGCCCTGAGCCGCACCGCAATCCGATCGAGCTTTGCTCGTGTTATGGTGATTGCCTCTCGCAGCACCTCGTCCGGATCCTTCGCACCAAACGTTTCAAAGTGGAGCATGTGATGCACGTTCGCCTCTGGATTCTTCGACTTGACACCGGCGCAGTCCACACAGCGCGCACCTGGGGCCGTGTCCCTACACCAGCACTCGTCGACGTGGTCGTCCATACCGTCGCTCCGGCGAGACACGCGCGCGCATGCGACGTGGTTGTACCTCTGGTGAACCTTGCCAATGTTGACATCAAACACGCCATGCATCTTAATGAAGCACTCGTTTGGAAGTGTGGTGACCACCATGTTCGGCGTCAACGCCTCGACGCCCCCTTCGATCTGCTTCGCTAGAACTCTCCCTGGAGCTCGAACCTCTAGGCGCATGTCCGCCGCGGTTGCATTGACGTCCTTTGGTCGGAAAGGCATCAACCCGACGCGATGCGCAATGTACTCATCCGGAAATGGACTTGTCTGGATGATGGTCACGCTCGTCAACGCCAAGGTTGGTATGTCTCTGGTGATGCACCATCTCAGCTGGTTCGCAAAGGCGTCGCTGGAACCGCGGAGTCTGACTCCGATGAGACGAGTCGGTGACGCGAGATCGCGCCGTTCGACTATCTCGCCGGTGACCATATTTTGTAAGCGAATTGCGACCACTTCCTATTTTGACGCACGTTGAAAAAAAAAGGTGTTCATGGGTAAAATGCCTTGCTTGAAGAATTGGCTTGATCCGGGTTGTTCGTATTCGACCTCACACTTATCGTTCGGGATTCAGGAGAGTATCGTGCTACCCCATCTTTCGAGCATGGCCGCGTTTGGTATGTGGGTAAAGCCATCTACGCATCAGGATGGCTGGCTGGAGACGACGTTCTGGGACACTTTGATCGACTTCAAGCTCGACGGCGTCGCCGATTCTGTTACAAAGGGTATATCTTTCAGGTCCCAGACATTATGGAATAGCCCAAAGCTGCTGTCAGTTGGGGTTCACTTTCCGACTCGAAAGGTGTGGTTCGCACGAGATCAAGTACTGGAGACGTACACCCACGGCGACACGGCTCCATCTCTTGGGCCTTGGTACTATGTATATGGAGAGTTCACCGAGCCCGTTTCGGGAAGTATCCGCCTCTTTGCGAGGGAGTACGGGAACGGAGTGACCGATCTGCACTCGAAGCTGGCGATGATCACCGTCTTCAAGAAACGCCTCAGCACAGCGGAACTGGAGCTGGCGGTGAAGGGAAGGGCGACTGATCCTTCAAAGACGCTCGCAAACTATGTGGCGGACAACCTGGAGATCAATCAGGTACCAGAGTCCTGCGGCCTGGCAGGTCCAGCGATGCTCAGTAGCTGCAACTCGATCGCGTTGAGCTGGCCGACGGGTTCGCCGCAGCACGAGCCGACGTGCACCAACACGTGGATGACCCATGACAACGACGTTCACACGGGCGCGATCGGGTCGAGCGACTACTCGGAGGAGCTTCCAGTCTGCATCGAGCAGCCACAGTGCCCAGTCTCGGTTGCGCCCTCGGCTTCGAACATCGTCGTCGGAAAGAAGAACGACGTGCACGGATCCGACGGAAACATAGTACTTGGAGGAAAAAACAACCTACAAGGAGGGGCGACCGGTCTGGTAAACTACATTCGCTCGAGGTGGGTCGTGCAGTCCTCCGCAGCGGGGAGCTTTGTTGGAAAGTTTGGCCACGACATCCTTTATGCGGCGATCAACGGTACGATTTCAAGCACTCACACGCTCGTGCGCGAAGACAGCGAAGATGCATTTGTCGCGTCCATGTCCGTTTCGACTAACAGAGGATCTGCTGCCGGTGCCGTTGGGTTCCCGGTAACAACTGGGACGGTAGCAACTGGGGCGGCGGGCTCAGAAGTCTTGAACTACGTCGACGCCAACCTTGTGAGCGATTCGGGGTTAGCGCTACAGAATTTTGGGTGGTAAATGTTGCATGAGGAAAAATTTAAGCTTTCTTACAGGAAAAGCAGATCTCATGGGCTCTCAACCCAAAGTGTGTGTCCTACCCATCTATGCGGGACACGCATCCAAGTTTCCGTCTGCCTGCACAGCAACCCCTCTTGCTCAGCCCAACGAGATCAAGATGTGCTGTCCGGCGGACGTCTTGCTCTCGGCTGAAGCAAGCTCGGTGTGGGAAAACGGCAAGGCAGGGATCTATGTTCGCGTGCAGCAGATGGAAGACTCAACGTTCTATGTTGGAGATCGAGGTCACGTGAAGGGTGGCGCCTTTGTGGCAGAGCTCGACAAGCCCGCTTGTGGGTGTGGCAAAATGCACTGAGAAATATGCCAGCGGACGTCTTGCTGTCGGCGGAAGCGAGCGCGGTACGTTGACCACGCACGCCTTAAATCGCACACAGGGTGTGAGAGAGGATGCCACGACGAACAAGGCGTAACCCACCACCCTTTGCTCCTTTTGAGGTGGCGAAAGCAAATAATCGCATAGTATTTTGGAGAAACTGTCGCATCCAAGGCGAGTGTCCGATTTGTCTCTGCCAAATGGAGGGCTCATCTGTGACAGTATACCCCTGCGGTCACTTTGTACACAACCGATGCGATAAGGGGCTTCGAAATTCAAACTGCAAGACGAAACACAATTGTCCAATATGCCGCAAGAAGCTTCCGCGAATCGCCGAGCAACAGGAGGAAGAGATATCCTCCATCCTTCTGGAGTTATCCGTACCCGACGTGAATGTCTTTCTCGAGGGAATTTCGTTTCTGTTGGCGGGTAATAATTTCATTGCATTTCGATAAGTAAATGGAGTACCGGGGCTCTGCCGACGCCGTCTCTGTCCGACGATTCGCAGAGCTACTGAAATCCTCTAAGGTGACAAGTTCGAACAACCTTACACTCGCAACGAAAATCCTGGAGAAGACGGTGGAGGAGACGTATCAGAAGGGGCAGGATCCCAAACGAGTTTGCGCCACATTGGGGGGATTTCCCATAACTGTGACCGACAACTCCATCCGGTGCCTTTCTGAAAAGGAGGCGGGTGTCTTCAAGATAAGCGCCGCCCAGAGGCAGTACATCACTCTAAACATCCTGAAAACGGCAGGAAGGCTCTTCTTGAGCGAGAAGGATGCAAGCGATGCCAAGAAGGCGGCCGCCGAATTCTCCAAGAGTCCCTCGCCCGCGTTTTGGAAGATTTGCCGCGTGTTCTGGGAAGCCGCCACGCGTAAGAACGTGGTCATCAGTCTGTCGCTTGTCATATCGTTCGCCCTGGCATTCATCGCACTGACCTCGACAAAAGGTCATTTTGCCGACACCCTCCAGGCAACCAGGTCGCTGTTCTCTCACCTCGATACCGCGCGCATACGCACAGGAGAGGGACTCTCGAGTTTTGTGGAACGGCTGTCGAGCTGGGTGAAACCAGACGTGCAGAAGCTGCTGCGAAACCTACAAGAAGCACGCGCAAGCACGGAGCGGAACATAGATGGCGTCAAGAGCGCTCTTCATTCGGTCCACGACGAACACAAAACTTCCAAACAGCTGATGGCGTCCCACGACCTTGAGGCGGACAGGCTACTCGAGCAAGCCCACTCGATCGAGGATCGGTCGTTCTGGAGAGACCTGATCTACGCACCGCTTGCTTTCGTTGCAGGCGGGCTCGCCGGCACACGCATAAATCGGCCGACGAACAGACCGCCCAGAGGCTCTAACTCGAACCTACTCTATGCTTCCGCCCAAAAAGAGGGCGAGTCGGAAGCTGTGGCCCAAATCGTAACCGTCTTGAACGGCGCCAAAGGGGCATCGATCGACAAGACGCAGGTCGTCAACCTCGTGAAGAGAACATTCGAGCAGGATTACACCGTCGGAACCCTGCCGTCGCAGGCATGTGGTGGAAGGGCCGTGCCACTTGCGCTCGTCGGCGCGCCTAAAAACCCAAAGATTGTTTGCCTCGACCACGAGACCGAGAGGCGACTCGGCTCCATACTCACCCCAACCATGACTACAATGTTGTCGCTCGCCGTTGCCGAGAAGGCCTCCCACGTTCTCGCAGACACGAGCACCGAGCAGGCAAAGCTACGGCGACTCGCCAAGGAGGCGTTCGAGAAGCCAGCGGAAAAGTTCAACGCGCTCGTCATGGCAATTTACGACATAGGCAAACGCAACAAGATCAAGCTGACCGTCGGGTTTGTGGGTCTCTTGGCAGTGGCGCTCATAGCAAAGAGCAACCGTTTCCAGAACATACAGTACCTCCAGTCCCCCCTCCAGAAGGTGCGTCAGGCGTGGGACGTGACCGTGGCTGGCGCGAGCGATCTTCGCAGCAAGATGTCCCGAGTCTTCACCGCGCCCCAGAACTGGATCCTCTCACTGACGACACGCGGGAGGGAAGAGATGGAGAAGGTGCGACAGTTGCATGAAGACATTGAGAAGAAGGATTCGCACTACAAAACAATTACACGAGAGCTGTCAGATAGTGTCAAGGCCCTCAAAGATCAGGACAGACTCACCGAACTGGCGCTTGGAAAGAAGAGAGACGCGGAAGCTGTGCTGTCCAGAGCCCGCTCCATGAAAGAAAAAGGTGGCAAGATCGCCCTTGCAGCTGGCGTCGCGTCCGGTGCAATGGGGCTGATCTCCGGTGCGTCCCTTGGGAGGGCGCGAACAGCTGAAGTTCGTCATGCAGAGACTCGTGTGTTTGATTCAGAGGCGCGTGGTCAAGCACAAGTTCGTGAAGCTCGAAGGGCACAAAGGGGTGCGAGGGCGTCCAAGCTAGTAAGTGCCTTGCAGAAATTTGAAATGGGAAGGTTGGCAGCGGAGCGTGACGAAGCAAAATCACAATTACAACAAGCAGCGGAAGATATCACGGCTCGTAAAATTCAAGCTGCTCACCGTGCGAGGGCGTCCAAGCTAGTAAGTGACTCTCAGAAATCTGAAATGCTTAGGTTGGCAGCGGAGCGTGACGTGGCGGTACAAGCCACGGCTGCCTACCTAAGCAGGCGTAACCCGACACTGAACGAACGCCAAAACTTCATCGGCGGCGTCGACGACTCACACATCGCAGGACGGATTGAACGCGCCCGTAAATTGAGAGTCTGAGGGAGGGATGACGCGGGTCTGCGCTATTCTCTACCCGCCGGTGAAGTTCGGCGGACAGCCGCACCACATCATCTTCCAGCGGCTTCCGAAGAGCTAGTGTAGAAGAAAATAGCTCTTTCATGTATTCACGATCCGTCGTACCCATTTCCGTGTCGTGTTCAATTTCTTTAGGGCCGCAGCCCCTAATTCAAGCGCCAACGCATTATCGCTTGCGCTCCAATGTGCTGCGAGGGGCGTCACAAACCCTGGTGGCACGGCCACTTGTAACATGTTATGTTTCCTTATGCAGTTTTCGGGTAAAACAATGGGAACTGCTAGGGCCGTCCTCATCGCAGTCACCACACTGGATGACCTGGTCGAGGCAGTGCGCGTCCGTACTCAGGAACGTCTGGCGTGATGGGTCGGGGCTCACTCGACGAGTGCCGAGTGCTCCTCGCCGCGAGGAACGTCGAGGATATGCCATGCGTCAGCATTTCCGTTGTGGACACAGACGCGATGTTCGTTGATGGTGGTCTCGCCGCCTCCCACTGCAAGGATCATAGACGGATCGCACGTCTTGATTGTCAGGTGACCTAGTGCCGTATCCGCGATGTTGGTCACGGCAGGGACTCGTGCCACGTCCTCACGCGCACGCGTCTTCGCTTCTGGCGGCACGATCACGTACAACGCACGCCCGCTCGTCTTGCGAAGCACCTCATCGTAGGTCGACCATACCTTGTGATCCGGCGTGGTCGCCTCCCGGAAGAGGACGAGGACACCGCCGCGCTCAAGGACGTGTTCGATGGCAGAGACGAATGAGTCTGGCTTGTACCAATCGCCGTCAACGACGACGACACGTTTGCCGGACATGGGCGAACGCGTCGCATCCATGACCGCTTCGTGGTTCATCCCCGATCCGAAGCCTTTGAGGTTCACCACATCCTTCTTCTTTACATTGAGCACACAGAGCCTGAGTGCGAGGGTATCGCAAAGCCAGGCTCCGGGGACAGCATCCAAGGGAAGGGTGACAGTAAGCCACATGTCGCGTGGTTTCTCTACACCACGTAGTAACGTTATAGCAAGTGCGGTAGAGAGACCGCTAGGCACCTTTGGTGGTTGAAGCGATGATGCGCCTCGTCGACCGCGCCGATTGTATGTGCGGACGTGGAAAGGAGCGTGCGATGCTGCCGTGGTACGCCAGGTGGGGATTCCTGACGTCCCTCTTTCAAGACGACGGTAAAATTACCACACCCTCTAATCAATGTGTCATGAAGCGAAACCGTAGCTTGTTCTGGCCGGCGACAGAGCCGATAAACGTTGTGCCCTCGAAAAAGAATAACGATGCGGTGTGCGGTCCGACCCAAGAGGCTCATTTTGCTCCTTCTATACCGATGCTAAGTCTGGAGAGAACCGGAACGTTGATCATGATCGCTCCGAACAGTGTGGAGATCAGAGAGGAGCTTCAGCGATTTGCTCAAAGTCAACAGGATGCCGCGGACACGCGGTACCACCTCGAGGTGATGCAGAGGATGGAACAGCTCAACAACTGTCTCACAGACTCGTGTGTGTCCTGATGCCCCTCTTTTTTTGACGGTCTGCATCAAGGTCGTCATGCTCGTGCGGTGGGAGGACGGAGTGGAAGAAGGCCCTCACGGTTGCAGACTGCGCGAGATACCCGGTGGCGATTGGGACGATCAGACGTGGATCAGCATGGACGGCCGTACGTTTGAACGCACGTTCGACCCGCTGAGCCAGTCATGGTCCTGGTCTGCGGAGCGGCATGTGCACATCGACGACGACAGCGCGTTGCAGGTAGACGTGTACAGCGGGTCCAAGCGGCGACGCACTCGCCTCGCGCGTGCGATCGCCCTAGCATGGATTCACTGCGCGATAAAGGGTTCGCACGCCTTTGCGCGACACACAGTCGAGGCAAGAACGATCTCGTGGCAGTGCGCAGGCACACTCTCAGACTTTGCAACCAGTCCAAACGAAGACTGGGTGGAGCCCTCTCCACCCGAAGCGGATTTGTGGGTCCCGATGCTCCACACGTGGGTGAATGCAAACGGAGACATAGTGGAAAGAGTTAATCCTGAAAGAGTAGAGTACATGGTCCACCCTCAGGGATGGGTCAGGTCCTTGCTGTCTCAAAGTGCGACTCAAGGACACATGACACCGGACGGAAAACGTTGGGTCGCCATCCACGGAAAGGGGCTCGCGTGCGTTGAGAGGGTGGTAGAGATGTCGTGTCACCGTCTGATCCCCGTTCCCACTCCAGCGCCGTTGTCGCAGTCTGCCGCGAGGACCCTGGCGGCGTTGAATGACCGTAAAACGTTTCTTACAATTCAAAACGAGGAAAGGATTTTTGCGAGCACTCTCTGGTCTCGTCTGCTCATGCTCGCAAGGGCCGCGCCGTGGGACGGCGCGAAGACGTTGTGGAGCCTGTGTCCGAGAGAGGTGCGAATCTCCCTGCGGAACAGGGACTTGAACGAGGAGGAAGGGGTCGCGAGGCTGCTTGCGTCCGTCAAGGACGCGGTGGGCGAGGCGTGTCCCATGCAGCATGCCACCGACAATGACGCCTACGGGATGCTTCGCATAGGATGGGCGCTCATCAGAAGAGAGCGACTGCGAGAGAGGATGGCGTAGCCATCCGGACGGACGCTGTGGTACTCGCGGACTCGAGTGTTCGTCACACGGAAATACTTTCATGCGGCATTAGATCTCGTTCGTTGCTTCAAATAATGATCGAATAGTGGTTATAAATGTGGTCGGAATCGCACAGCAGTCATCCACAGAACCGCTACTTCGAGACGATCAGGGAGAAGCAGGCCACTTACGCCCAACGTTCGACCTCTAGAGCTCTCTCCGCCAAGCTCGCGATTTTGGGGGCGGCACTACTCCTCCTCGGCATGTCACGCAACTTTGCGTCCAAACAGAAGACCACAAAGTATCTGGAGTGAGTGTATCAAGAGTCAAAATGGACAAACCAGCACAGAGGCCGTGGGGATCCTTTGTGGTTTTGCACAGTGGTGACAAGTACCTTGTCAAGCAGATTTGTGTGAGCCCGGGTCACAGACTCTCTCTGCAGAGCCATGCGTGCCGAAGCGAAAGCTGGACCGTCGTCAGCGGGAACGCCTTGGTCACCTTGGGCGACGTCGAGCTTGTGACGGGCGCGCTCGGCCAAATTTTCGTGCCGTGCGGGGTGAAGCATCGAATCAAGAACACGAGCGACAACGAAGATCTGGTCGTCGTCGAGGTGCAGCTGGGAGACGTACTCGACGAAGCCGATATTGTTCGGTATGAAGACGACTACCAACGATGAAGAGGCTTTCGTATTTTTTGCCCCTTTAAACTAAAAAAGAGACCAATGTCAGCAAAGAGGTGCGATATATCGCTCAAACACACGTTCATCGTGCAAATGATCGTCGCGTCGTTGCTTGCCGCGATCGCCTTTCGGCTGAACAATCAAGGCGTACTCACCGGCTCCATGCTGATCAGTCCAATCGGTGGCATCGTGCTGAAAGCGGCACTGCACAACACCAAGGATCTCTTTTCGTTGTCGCAGATCTACATTCCCTTTTTGGTCGGCACAGCGGCTGGCTTTCTTCCTGGGTCGGGAGTCACAAAAACCCTGCAAAACTCTGGCGTCGACGTGACCAAGAACCCGAGCTCTTTGATCGACGCGTCCGTGATCGCAACCACCTGTGGAATACTGTTTCCCATGCTGCGAAAGGTACCGGAGGTTGGAGTCGACATTGCGACGCAGATTCTGCCGCCAATCGTGGCGGTAGGATACTGCCTGTCCCTCTCTGTGCGCAAGAAACTCCCTTGGCAGTCGGCGTTCGGGTGTCTTCTCCTGTTCATTGTATACTTTGTGTGTCTCTTTGTCAGCACTCGTGTCACTCACAGAGTCTTGTGCAGACACAAGACGTCAGATTAGCCCCCTCCCCGAGAGGGGATGGGTGAGGCGCGACTGTGCAGTATCGCATGCCGACAACGCGGACCCAAGTCTCGAAAGCAGCCCGATCTCGCCGTCTTTCGCCGGAAGACGACGGCGACGAGGTAAGGGATGCGAAGGAGCTGCCCGATCCAGAGCTCGTTTGGGCCGCCCTTCACGAGCACGTCAGTCAACGCAGCGTCGTGCGCCATCAGATAGAGAGCTTCAACACCTTCATAAACTATACTCTGAAGACCATCATTTCGGAAAACTCCGACGTCACGAGCGTCTCGTCGGACGGGAAGACGAGCTGGCACATCCAGTTCTGCAACGTTTGTGTACACAAGCCAACGTCGCGCGAGTCGGAAGGGTTTGAGTTTCCGCTGATGCCTCACGCGGCGAGGCTCCGCGGGCTCACCTACTCGAGCAGCGTCTGCGTCGATCTGTGTCACGACAAGGTCGATCGGCGTGGCGCGACACCAAAGCTCGTGTGGAGGAAGGTTTATCGAAGCGTCGTGCTCTGCCGCATTCCCATCATGCTCGGGTCCGACGCCTGTTACCTCAGCGACGCGTCAAAGCGAGGCAACGAATGCCTCATCGACCGGGGCGCGATGTTTGTGATCAACGGCCACGAGAAGGTGCTGCTGTGCCAGGAGAAGATGCGAGTGAACGTGCCGTTCGTGTTCAACGGCAAGGGTACCAAGTACGGTCTTGTCTGCGAGGTCCGAAGTTGCCACGAGCTCAAGCTCCGCTCGACGTCCACGATCACGATGATGACAACGACACCTAGCGGAGGCGGTTTGCCGAGCATCGTCTGCAGGCTCCCGTTCCTTCAAACCACCATCCCCCTCCCGACGCTCTTCCGAGTGCTTGGAGCGACGACGCGCGACGAGGCGATGAAGTTTATCCCGATTCCCGAGGACGAGCCGGTGATGGAGCACATCGTAAGGTCGATCTTCGACAGCGACGAGCACGCCGGCGAGACGCAGGAGGACGCGTTCGAGTGGCTGGGACGCGAGACGACGCGCGAGGTCACGCGCGAGCGGAGGAACAAGTACTGCCTCCACATCCTCGGGAACGAGCTCTTGCCGCATGTTGGGCTGCGCGTGGACCATCTGTGCAACCAGCGGAAGCTGCACTACCTCGGCTTTATGGTGGCACGGCTCCTCCAAGTGCACATCGGCAAGGACACCGTCGACGATCGGGACGACTATAGCAACAAACGAGTCGATTCAGCTGGAGTACTCATGGCTTTGCTCATGCGACAGCTGTATCGGGCATATTTGAAGAGCATATCGGTCTCGCAGCATCGACTGGTCGAGAACGGCAAGATCGACACCACGTCGTTTGGAGACCTGATCTCGGACAAGCGTATCACGTCTGGATTCAAGTATGCGATGGCCACCGGGGTGTGGAATGCACAAAAGAACGGCCTGAGCTCGCAAAACGGGGTCGCACAGGTGATGAGTCGCATGACGGCGCTCTCGGCACAGTCGAACCTCCGACGAGTGAACACGCCGATCTCCAGGGAGGGCAAGTGCCCGAAGCCACGGCAGCTTCACCCGACTTCTTACGGCATAATCTGCCCCTCGGAGAGTCCCGAGGGGTCGGGGTGTGGTCTGGTCAAGAACCTGGCGCTCAACACCGTGATCCGCTGCGGCGTCTACAGCACGCCGATCGCAGAGTGCATCCTGCGCGCCCTGAAGACCAAGGTGATCCCTCTTCTCGTGGCGACCAAGGAGGAACGAGACCTGAGCACGATGGTATTCGTAAACGGGGTGACGATTGGCTTTGTGGACAGCGGCTCGGCGAGCGACCTAGTGGAGGAGCTGCGAGCAAAACGGCGAACGCAAGAGCTCCCGTACGACATGTCCGTCACCGTGACGGGCAGGTTCGTCCACGTGGCGAGCGACCCGGGGGGACTCTGCCGCCCCCTCATCATCGCCAAGCGGGCGCACCTCTTCAACAAGGTGTGCCGCACGACCCCGGCCTACATGAACAAGTGGGAACGACTCATGAGCAAAGGCATCATAGAATACATCGACAAAAGCGAGGAGGCCACGCTGCGAGTCGCGGTCCGACCCACCGACCTCCTCGGAGAAGACGCCGACAGCTACACCCACATCGAGATCGACCCGTGCCTCATGCTCGGTATCATGGCCACTCTCATCCCGTTCAGCAACAACGACCAAGCACCTCGCGTCACGTACCAGGCGGCGATGGGGAAGCAGGCCTGTGGCTGGTTCTGCACGTCGTGGCCGCGACGAATGGACGCGGTGGCCCACATCCAGATGTATCCGATGCTGCCGATCGTCTCCACGCGCTTTGAACAGATCCTGCGCGCCGACAGCGTCCCTTCGGGAGCCAACGTGATGGTGTGCATCTGCGCCTTTGGAGGGTACAATCAGGAGGACTCGCTCATCATCAACAAGAGCAGCGTCGAGCGCGGCCTCTTCCGCACGATCTGCCACCGGACCGTCAAGGACGAGGAGAGGACGGGCGCCGACGCCGAGCGCTTCGAGAACCCCACGACGGTGAACGACTGCGCAAACCTGCGCGTCGGATGCTACAAAAAGCTCAAAAACGACTTTGTGGTCTCCCCTGGCACGACCGTCAACCTCAACGACTGCCTCATCGCCAAGACGATCAGCACCGCGGACGTGGTGGAGCAGGGCGAGACGCGGACAACCATCAAGCGCGACAAGTCGACGATGCAGCGGCACAACGAGGAGGCCGTCGTCGACATGGTGCTGCACACGCGCACGCGAGACGGCAACAAAGCCGTCAAGGTGCGCACACGGTCGATCCGGATCCCGCAAGTCG